>Ga0126342_10002299_pt1 | contig 29438 bp, 15 predicted proteins | sample Cyp1metagenome_FD_92528 | JGI IMG/M metagenome (GOLD analysis project Ga0126342, IMG submission 92528) | Coral microbial communities from Lord Howe Island, Old Settlement Bay, Australia - Cyphastrea 1 metagenome | ecosystem: Host-associated > Invertebrates > Cnidaria > Coral ...
ATGTAAACATATGGGGGTGACCCGGATAACATATTATATATACTATAATTACATAAAATATATATGTAAATATGTGGGGGTGGCCCGATAGCATAGTATATATATATTATGTATAACCCTATAACAACTATTCACCTATGATAAAAACACCACAGTATCAATATATATATAATATCATGTATATAGACCATCCTGGAAACTCTTTTCTGTATCTTTTTGGGGGTTACTATAATCAGCCGATTTCAGCTTTGTGGAGCCTTTCTCAGCCCACAAGGTACTCCCAAGAATGCACGGAGTGAGACCAGTTGGGAGTGTCACTGCAAATGGGGGAACAACTTCCAATTAGCGCTGAAGTTGTCACTCGACTTATATTCATATACAACATCCAATTTATATCTGTTTTACTGGGCCTCCCATTGGACATTCTCGAAGCGATTTCCATACCCCATAGGATCCACGGTGCTGGTATATATGCTAACATTGGGGGTATATTGATGGTAAATGTTACCATATATAGCATACGTGGATCCTATGGGTACCCTCCGGTTCCTTTTACAGCTGATTTTGCAGCCAGCCATTGTGACAGTCGCGTCGTCGCCTCGAGGAGAAAGCTCTTTGCGCGGATGCTGCAGCGGCTCACAACTGGCAATCTGAAGGCGGGCCGGGCCCTCGGCCGATTCAGCCACCGTGTTGCCAGTTTTATACCCTCTGGTAATGACTAACATAGCTATGGAAAATGGCTATTTATAGTGAGTTTTCCCATTAGAAATGGTGATTTTCCATTGCTATGTTAGTTTACCAGAGGGTAGATGGCTTTTAGGCCTTGATAGAAGACAAATGGATCTAGAGATGGAAACTTTTCAAAGATCTTTGGGGAATACTTAATATGAACAGGAACTAAAGAAGTGAAATACTAGGTTTAACATGGATCCAGATTGGTTGTTGGTGATTTGTAGTGCTTGTTTGGACCCACCTAGTGGGCGTCAAGCGTGATAGGTTGATTCAAGGCTATGAGTCAACATTTAAACCGTTTTCACCATCCAGTACTGCTGGTAACCGCTCGACCCACACCAAGATTTGCACGAAATGAGCCACTTCCTTTTTCCTGGGACTTAGTTTCGCAGGACTTGGCTTTTCTATCTCACTCTGGTTACCATTTTTTCATGAAGTGACGACGAAAATCCCTAGAGATTTTGTTTATCCAAGAAATGGGGCAGCAACCTCTGAGCTTTGGAGAGGTGAAATCCGGCCCCAAATTTGCTGGGATTTTGTGGATGTGCATCCTCCCAAATATGGTACCCTCTTGTAATTTGTTACAGTTTGCTATTGAAATAATGGATTTTCCCATTATAGCATGCTGGATCTTTCCACAGCTATGTTAAATGACCAGAGGGTATATTTCAACTTATGTATATGTGGTTTTGATCCAGACCCGCATGGATTCATAGTGCAAATGCATGCAACTGCAGGAGGGACGGGGAGCGGATTCCCGTAAGCTGGGTCAATCTTGGTAAATGCTTTGTAAATGAGCTCTTTTTGTTCTTTTTTTAAGGGAGAAATATTGTATCCTACCATATCCTCCCCAAGAGTTATGTGTTTTGCATGCTATCTCAAGGTTGCCATGATTGGGTCTTTCAAGTTCTTGAGACGGGCTTCTGGATGTTTCTGGTTTTTCATCAAGATATTTTAATCAAATGGGCTCCCTCGTGCCTGACCAAAGGTTCTCAGGGCCCTTCTATCTGGTCTGCTTGAACTCTGCCGTGCCCTTAGAGCCAGAGACGTCAACCCGCTGGTCTTTAGCCAGTCAAGGTCATGCTTGGATCTTGCTGAATAACATGTTCGAGAAAATCCTCGTTCATCACCATTCTCAGCAAAACTAACAATGACATGGTTGAGGTAATTGTTAATCACTGTACATCAAAGATTGTTTTTAATGACCATTGATTATATATGATTTCAAATCACTTTCCGATCTCACTATTACCTCACTGTGAATGGTCCTGTTGGGCCAGACCATCCTCGCCTCAGCTTATTTCTGAGTTGTGAATTATGGTGCTTTACCCAGATTCTTGGTTGTTTCATGTTGGGGTCCGAGTCAATCTTCCGGATGAATGACCAGAACCTCGTGGCAACCTCGCGGCAACGTCACCATGAATGATTTTGTCAATGTGGTGAATCTATATGATCTATGACCAAACATGATCCAACAAAATTCTAGCATTTGTTTCTGGATAAATCAGAATTCCTGAACATCTATATTCCTTACTGATGCTTAATTCGCAGGGAATTTTCGGGAATGATCCAATCCATATCTATGAATTTTATCATCCCAGCAACCCCCAGCAACCCATTCAGCAACCCATTCCGTTGTGGACCCAGAAACTGGAGCGCTTCGAAACTGCGGTTTGGACCGGTGGGTGAACACCCCAAGGATCCCACCTACAGAGAAATGGGAAAGGGCTATGATCAATTCTGATAACATAACCAATGATATTGACCCACCATAATATCTGGGTAAATTATAACAACCTCACTGCGACCTCACTGGAATACTGGTTAGTAAGGGAAATCATCCCCAAATTGCCTTAATTCAGGTTAGTGAAATATTGTAATTGACCCACCATAATATAGAAATACCATGTTTGTTTCATGACAATAAATTAATAGCATGTTTATTAAATTTTATTAATCTCCATACCTGGTTGGTGCTTTGGAACATGTTGGTTCATCCATGTGGTTAATACTGATTAATGATGTTTAATGATGGTTAATATCTGGTTGGTGCTTTGGAACATTTGGATTATGACTTTCCATTCAGTTGGGAATTTCATAATCCCAACTGACGAACTCCATCATTTTTCAGAGGGGTAGGGCTCAACCACCAACCAGAATAATATTTCAATAATTACCAATCATATTGACCCACCATAATATAGAAATACCATTTTTATTTCATGACAATACCAATAATTTATGAAATAGACATGGTATTGTCCCACCAATAATATTGACCATTCATGAATTATGAAATGGGACAAGCTTGTTTCTCAATGGTTCTTGGTACATGACCAGTGATATTTCATGACCCCTAAAAACGGTATTTTCTAGTCATCGGGACCCCATAAAATTCCGCCCACAAAAAAGGACATCTGGGGGGAGTCAAAAACCTCACCACATCACCATATGGTCCATCCCCCACCCAGCTTAAGCAGCTTACCCTCTGGTAAACTAACAGTTTTCTATTGAACATGGCCATTTATAGTGGATTTTCCCATGAAAAATGGTGATTTTCCATAGTTATGTTGGTTTACCAGAGGGTCAGTGAATTACGAACAACAAATACTTGGATGATCTTGGATGCACCTCCTAGGAATCGGATCCGTGATTCACAAGCATTAAAAAAAAAACCTTGAGCCTTCAAGTTTATCATTATTTTCATGGTTACCCTCTGGTTATTTAACATAGCCATGGAAAATGGCCCATTTATAGATGGTTTACCTATTAAACATGGTGATTTTCCATGGCTATGTTAAATAGCCAGATGGTACTATTTTGGGTATACCCCAGTCCACTTAGATTCTGGTTGGTGCTTTGGAACATTTTGGAACCATGGAATTTGGATTGACTTTCCACTCAGTTGGGAATGTCATCCTCCCAACTGTTACTCACTCCATCATTTTTCAGAGGGGTAGGGCTTAGCCACCAACCAGGACTAGTTGGATAATAGTCAAGTCATTGGATATAGTAATTATATGTAATTATCCCATTGTTACATTAGGTCAATGGGATATTGTTATACAGTAACAACATATTATTGGGATAATACTGGGTTATGAAAGCTTAAAACCTATGGTAAACAGCCACATAACTATGGAAAGATCCACCATTTTCAATGGGTAAATCCACTATTTCTATGGCCATTTTCAATAGCTATGTTAGTCATTACCAGAGGTAAACCTCCATTTTCCTATGGTTTTCCTATGGTTTTCCTATGGTTTTCCTATGGTTTTCCCATTATAACTATGGAAAATCACCATTTTCCAGTTCGCAAACTGTTAGTCATTACCAGGCCGGGTCACCATCATGGGATGATGGATGCAGACCTCCAGAGGTCGAGACTGCACGCAGCCGGATGAGTCCGGCGTGTCGCTGAACAACGTGCTGGACGCCAGGTCGCTCGGTAAAAGCCTTGGTTCAATGGATTGGTTTAAGGGAAAATCTTAACCGGAAACCATGGTTTTTACCATCAAATATAGGGGTTTCCTGTAAATTTTCCCGTCATCCAATTCTGTGATTGGTGAATGGCGACGGTGTTAGTTGCGACAGTTGCTGGTTGAGTTGCTGGATGATTTGCTGAAGATGATCATTGGCTTATTTTTATTCAAGAAGTCCACTACTTGGGGAATCTATAGGGTATATATATATATATATTCTTTATTTTTTGGTGTTCCTTGAGCACATCCAAGAATATGTAGCCATTTAGTGTGGAAGAATGTGATTATTTAGATGTATGATTTCAATATTTGCATGGCTGAACCATCCAAAATACTCAAACATTGTGAGCAACGAGAATAGGGATGCAGAACTGATATATCTCCAAGAAATGGGATCGATCTTTTATCGATCTTTTGCGGATCCCAGGTTCTTGCGCTTTTAAGCAGTCGCAATTTTCTGGTAAGCACCCTGGGAGTCTTAGGAGGGGCTTGTCCAAATCTTGATACCCTCTCCGTCTCGTGCCAAAAAGTCATGGCTGCTACTTCATGGCCTAATGATGCGTAATACATGATAGTGAGATGACTTGGGATTCAAATGATTTAAATTACGGTGTCAAGACCAATTGCGCTGAGGATTCTCTTGAAACGCAATTCAATTACCCTGAGGATTCTTGTAGAACAAGATGAATGGACAAGTATGGCAAAGTAGGATTGGGTACAGTTAAAACGTTGCAACCCCCCCAGCAGTAAAACAAGTTGGTTCATAAAGCCATGAAACTATAGAACGCTGTATATACATACACGGTATGTCCACCACCAAACCCATCCGTTGGCCTAGTTGCACAACTCAACTTAGCCAACTATGAGGCACCACTTTGATGTAGCAGTGTACGATTCAGCATTGGGTTGACAAAATCAATGATCCAATTCCAGGTGTTGCTATGCCATAGATATCTTTCTTGCGAACCTCACCACAGGTGTTGTTAATCAACGGGAATCACCCCTAAAATCGTTTACTCTCCGGTTTGCTCAGATGTGTCTAGCTGGGAAATCCTCAAAAATGGACGTGTTTAATGGTTTTAATGGGAAAATCTTAATGAACATCATCTAAATTGTAGAATTTATTTTGCCACGTTTGACTACCAGAGGGTATCTATTCAAGTATCAATCATGAAAAAATATACCGACCATATTTCACTATGATGATGATATTCAGTATGTTCAAGAAATATACTATCCCAACTGCATAGATGCGAACTGGCCTGGAAAGTGGCCTGGAACGACTTCCTTCTGCTGAGGCGACCCCCGCGACCTACGGGGGATGCGTTGCGCGCGGTGCGTGCGGGGCCCATTGGCCGCTTCGTGCGGGGATGGCCTTGGGAGTTTGATGCGACAAAGATGGGACAGTACCATTCCGGAGGTTTTTTTTCCAGTTGAACATGTCAAGAATATTCATTTGGTTGGTGGTTTCAAACATTTGACAAATTTTCGTTAATATATCGGGATAATCCTTCCCATTGACTCATATTTTTCAAGATGGTTAAAACCACCAACCAGTCATTGAATATTCTAGAATTGCAAATTTGACAATGATATAGTAGTGAGGAGTATAACAAGGCCAACAAAAACCGGTATTTAGCCAACAAACATTGAGGATATACAAACAAGAAATGACGTTTTTTTTTGTTTTTTTCGTCAGAGCTTGGTGGCTTGGTGACTTCAACTTTCTGAATAGACTAGTTTGTGTATATTTATTTATACACGGGGCTGTGCGACTAAAGGGCACCTGACACAGAATTCACGATACAATATGATACAACTAAAGTAGATAGTGTGTATGTACAATATATATATTATAATACACGGTGAAGTATACATATACGCGTTATATTCTATAATCACATATATATATATATATTATAGAATATATATTAATAATAATAATAATATTAATAATAATATTAATAATAATCATAATAATAATAATAATAATCATAATAATAATAATATATTATATATATAGCTGCGAGTAAACATATAAAGTATCCATTGGACGCCGCGGACCACACCTGTTCCATACCCCTGATCCATGGTTGTAGAAACCCAAGTGGCCTGGCTTTTGGATGATTCATGATGTTTTATTCCCTCTTTTATGGCTCCAAGACCTAGCCTGGGATCAGGCCGTTCGCGATTGGAGGAGGTTTTGTTGACACTGAGAGCAGGTGAGATCTGGCACGGCGACTCAGGAACTCTGGGCAAATTTGTGTGTGTTCATGGGTGTCAAGACTAATTCATGGTCTAATGACTTGGATGATTTGTGGGCAAACCCCTATGAATTGGAAACCTCCAAATCACCAAAATGGAAAAATCACCAAGACCATCTATTTTGTGATTTAATGAATCTAATTAATAAATCTAACCAGGCACAGAGATTTCACAAAATGGGGATCACACAATTTTTTTCATGGTACAGCCAACGGGTTTATAGACCCATTTAGTTCGATGATTTTCCCAAGTATAAACCTTCATATATAGGGGATTTTCGAGCTAGACTACAGGAGAGTAGATAATTAATTTGATAACATATTATATATTATTTTGTTTTGAATTGGTTTTCCTCATTTTTAAGTATGAAATGAACCAATGAGTTGTTTTGCTATTCCCATATTAAATAACTATGATTCATCTTCTCCAGAAATCCATTGTATAACACCATATATGATAGTTCCAGTGATTATAAGTATCATTGTATAACTATGATATGTTCTCTAAATCATTAAACAACTATGATATCTTCTCCAGAAATCCATTGTTGAATTATACCCTCTGGTAAACTAACATAGCTATGGAAAATCACTATTTTTAATGGGTAAATCCACTATAGATGGCCATTTTCAATAGCTATGAGAGGCTAGATCATTCTCCAGAAAATCGGAAATACCACCACCTTTCGACTGGAAGTGTCACCTCCCAGGCGCCGAGCCTTGCAGTGCAAAGACGCTGCGGTGCAACTGGTCGCAGCGCGGCTGGTTTGTGCTGTGACTGGTCAGCTGGATGTTGGAGAACCCAGCCAAGGAACACGGTGTAGCTGGGAAACACCAAACATTTTTAGCTTTTTATGGGAAATTGAAATTCCCCATTGCTCATGGGAAAATAGGGATTTATGAGAAATGAATATGTTAATGGGTTATTTACTGGGTGAACCTTGTTTTTTTTTCACCAACAATGTGGATACTCAAGGCTGCAGTTCAACCAAAGACCCCATGGCAAATTGGCTGGAGGTGATACTTTCACAGCTTCCATTCGATGATAAGCAACAACTGCTGTTGCTTTCACTGGCGGCTGATGGCGGTCCCCGATTTCAAGGTGGTATTTTTTGCATAGCAAGCCACGGAAAGACAGCGCTGAGGATGAAGCACTACTTTCCTGCTTGGGCTTGATGTTGGAGGCCTCACAGGGCAAATCTCAAAGGATCTGGATGCCATTGAATAAGCATTAGTTGGACACCCGAATCCAGGGCGTTTTTTTGCAGTCAAAAAAGAGATGGGATACGACCGGATACGACGGTTCTGTCTCCAGTGTGGGTTGAAGCACCAATAGTTTGAAGCCAGGACGAGGATTTTCGCAGGGTGATTTGGTGATTTATATTGAGATAGCATGATGAGATACCTCAAAATTTGGTTCCTATCCTCTGGATGAATTCAACTCACACCCATACACTGGGTCATGTCAACCATTTTGTCCAAAGTAACGTAACAGTTGAACAGTGGATCATTTGAGCATGTTGAGAACTTGGTTCGATGAAGGAAATACATAGATTCAGTCCAGGACAGGAGTTCTTTTCCCCACCTGCCAGGTAAAGGTCTCTAGACTTTATCAGAGGTACCCTCTGGTAATTTAATATAACTATGGAAAATCACCATTTTTAATGCGAAAATCCACTATAAATGGTCATTTTCAATAGCTACGTTAAATTACCAGAGGGTACTTCCTTCCTTCTTCCTTCCTTCTCCTCCGGCAGCCTCGGATCGCAACTGGGAGCTCCGCATCTCAGTGGGCACTGCCGGACCTCAACCACGAGCGCCAGATCTCAGTGGTTGGGCCCCGTAGTGCCCATCTTAGAGAGATGTTTGACTAGATTCCAGATAGAATGGCAGAATAGAATGCCAGATACAATGCCAGAATAGATGTGAGAAAGTATGTCAGACTAGATGCCAGATAGAATGCCAGAAAGAATGTCAGCATACATGCCAGAAAGTATGTCAGAAAAGGTGCCAGATAGAATGCCAGAAGAATGTCAGAGTATATGCTAGAGAGAATGTCAGATAGAATGTCAGAATACATATCCAATATGTACTTCCAGGTAGTATGTCAGAAACTATGTCAGAGTCAGAATAATGTCTCAGGGTGGGGTTCACTTGAAGATCTCGAAGAAAGTCATTTGTCACGTTTGGTGGTTTTCAATTGTGCTCCAATGTGGATATGGGTCAATACCTATTAATACCATTTTTAGGGGGATGAACATCCATTTACCAGCTATTTTTGGGTTCACTAGGTACCAGGGTTTTGACCCATCCCCAATTTATCCCAGTCGATAGTTCCAATTCTTTGCAGGCAGAAGCGGCATTGCGTGAGAACTCATCGTGCGCTGAGGGAATCGGCTTGATGCTGTTGCCCACCCAAAACGAGCAAAGTCAGCAATCATTCAATGGGAATTTCAGGATCCTAAAATGGAGGTACGTTAGTACCATATAAGGTCATATTTTGTGGGGATATTCCCTTACATAGGCCTGAAAAATAGGCCTTATAGATGGTAGGTACCTCCAATTTAGGTTCCTGAAATGGCCATTGAATCATGGGGATTGATATTGGTCCCTAACCATAGAGTCCCTTTAAAAATGGGGAGATTCGAGGCAAACAATGGGACATCAATCACAGAATCTGGGGTTTTAGCAAGCATACCCTCTGGTAATCAAACATGGTTTGCTGGAAAATATCTTCCCATTAAAACCTCCATTTACATCAATTTATAGCAGAGGGTGTATGGAACAAAATGAACAAATCGCTGATGAAATTTCCATCCCTGGTGGGTGACTGACCTAGATCTAAAACATATTTCCAATCACTCAGACGATTGGAAGGCAGCGAAAAATGTTTAAACATTCATCATCCACTTGCCAACGATTTTCATGTGCATCAGAGTACTATTTGTTTGATACACAATGATACACAACCAAATTTAAAGTAACCCCGCACAAAGATAGGACATTATAGAACCATAATTTATCACCGTGGGTTCCTATACACCCATTAATTAATATGTATATATATATATGTAATATTGATATGTATATTGTATATATATATATATTTAAATCATTGTTTTGTTCCCATGATATTCCATCAAAAACCACCGTTGTTGTTTTTGATAATATTAACATCCTCCCGTTATGTTGATTCTTCTCCCATTGCTGGCCCTAGGGCCGACAGCGTGGAACACCGCATTGCCTTCGAAAGAGAACTGTGGGTTCCCTCAGAGTGATGAGGATATCCAAGATGCGGTCCCCCAAAGCAGTACAAATTTTACCAGCAAAAATTGTGATTTATTGGGATTAAATGGATTTCAAAGGATTTAGATAGGTAAATTGGATATAAGGATATAACTTATATAGCTATAGTTGGGCAACTGCCATTGGTTGATACGGATTGTATGTTTGTTGTTGCGTCCGATGGATCGTAAGTGAATTTCTAAGTCACCAGTCACTAGTCAAACTGGGGTATATCTTAATGCACAACTGGATTGTACTATTGTTTAACCAAGGATGCTAGCTGGGATGCACATCCAAGTATCCATCATAGGGTCCCCCCAGAACCCTTGTTTTTTAGACATTCATTCTTGGGGGGTCCTTATTGCTGAATGTACCCACTTAGTTCGACGAGTTCGTCATATACTTCTTAAAAACGGGTATTTTTGCATCATTTTTTTTGTGATTTTCCACGGCAAAATGGTGATTTTCCATGATTTTCCATGATTTTCCATGGTACCTTTCGAATGAGGGTACCTCTTGAAGATAGAGCTCCCGGTGTCGTGGCCCAGGTTGGCTCTGTGCGTCGCTGTGTGCGACAGACGGCCAGATGTGGCCAGGGGCGAGGTCGCGGAAGGACCGATTTGTCGATTTGTCGAAGGTCACTTGGAAGGTGAGCGTTGAACCAATTGTGAAGTGATTGAAGTGCCACCTTAAAGCATGAGGAATTAACATGAATTAACCAACAAACATGAATTAATATGTTGTTTAACCATCAATTAACCAACATATATATTAACCATCAATTGACCAACAAACATGTTGTTGTTTTTGTTTTTATTTTTCTGGGTGATTGTATGCCAATATTGTGGGATGGTCATCAATCCATTTTCATACATTTTCATTCCGGGAGATCCATTGTAAGAAGGATTCCCAATCTGGGATGAAGGACCAGCAACGGGGCCATGCCGTGGCCATGACATCCTTGGGATTTGCCCCGAGATTCTAAGTGGTTTGTGTATGTCCTTGGCTCCCATGACATATCCCCTATGGATGGTGTAAGATGGAACTAAGCATGTAACGCTGCCGAGTTTTCTGCCGAGTTTTCTGCCGCCAGGAGTTCTGGGTTTTTTGGTGCGCGTGGCAGTCTCCGAAGAATGGCGCGGAGTCAAGGAGGTCGATCATCCCATGGATCACATCATCACATCATGTATACCCTCTGGTAAACTAACATAACTATGGAAAATCACCATTTTTAATGGGAAAACTGACTATAAATGGCCATGTTCAATAGCTATGTTAGTTTACCAGAGGGTAACTGGGTTGAAACCCCACTTACTAACTGCGTAAAGTAAGAATCTTTGTTGATCCTCAAAGTAAGAATAAATGAAATCCCTAACTGGGATGATGGGATCTTGATCATCCTTGAAATCCCTAACTGGGATGATCCTCAAAGTAAGAATCTTTGTTGATCAGCTCCTCAGCGTTCCCAGAATTTCCACACTAAAACCAAGCACGATGGGTGTATAGTGGGAACATACCTAGTGGATTTTGATGGCATAACACCAGAAAATTATATACAGTATACAATATATAATCTTATACATATATATATATTATATATAGAAAGATAAACATATATGGACAGATCCACCAGAAGAAATATGCACAAATATAAAAGACCTATCAAAATTCCCCATGTCAGGTGGTACTCTTAAAGCTCGGCGAGGCAAAGGCGCAGGACCGCTCCGGAATTCGCTCCAGTTTGCAACTTTGGGGAGGATCAAGCGGTAGCCAAGGTTTGCCAGAGTATACTGTTGCATAATTATACAATGCCAATGCACAATATATATATAATATAATATAATCTAATATAATATAATATAGTATAATATAATATAATATGATATGATATGATATAATATAATAAAATATAATATTATATATTATATATTATACATTATATATTACATGTATCATATATAATGTATAATATATGATGTATAATATATAATGTATAACATATAATGTATAATGTATGATATATAATATATAATATAGAATATTTAACATATAATATCTAATATATAATAATATATATATATATAATACAATATATATAATATATGATATATGATATGTGAGATAATGTATATATATATATATGTATATATTGTTATTTGTATTTTGTTTTATTATTCTTAATTCTTAACTATATATATATAGATAATTTAGTTATCATAGTCATAGTTATCTAATGTATTCAATTGTAATATATTATCACTATAAAATGGTGCTGATCCTTGCCCCCGTTCATTTTAAACACCCCCTGGAAACCAGTGTTTTTTTGTTGGATGAAAGCACATACTTGAGACCATATTATAGGGGTGTTTAAGATTAGGAGGATTTCCAGACCCTTTTGGGGATGATGAACCCGTGATACATGTTTTTGTCTTTTATGGCTTGAAATCAGCAAATCAGTGACACAGTTGTTTCCCAACCCTGGTTCTTCCCCTGTTACCCATGTTGTGTGTTATCTAACACCCACAAACACACTTGATTCATCTTGATCGGACTGAAAATCATCTTTCCTGACCAAGGCCGAAAAAAAGAATCCGCTGTACGGAAAACTTCCAAGATGCAAGATACACTATTTTGTTGATTGAACATGTCCAACAACACGCTCCCCTCTGCTTGTTTACCCATTCATGCCTCAGCTGCTGGTGTCTCCGTCTTTGCCTCCGAACAGTGGATCACTCTGTCAAAAAAACAGAATCCATTTGACAGAATGTAAGTTCATCATGAAGAAGTGACGTCGCTTCAACAAAAGGTTTCTCTCCTGAATCATGAAAAAGCAGCCTCTGCAGCAGGTGCAGCGGCTTCAGTTGCCTGCGTGAGACAACTGCAAGAGTTTTCAAACGAGACCTGAATCTTGTGGCTCTCTCTCTCCGTGCCCCCTTGAGAACACCAAGTACAGTAATCCGAAATCTCGACTCAAAATTGCTGACAATGATTCACAATGCCACAGTTGAATCACATTTGCTTGACATTTTCCAAGCCCAAACGAAAGCTCCAACCAAGATCAAATGTCACAGTTTCATGCCTCGGCAGCCGGAGTCTCCTGAGGCGTCTCTGCCTTTGCCTTCCGGAGGGAACAAGTACATTCCAAACGGATAGGATGACAACCATGGCTTCACTGAAAAACACCAAAGCCTACACCTGAGAGAACTGGATTCCAAGTTCTGTTTTCATCTGTGGCTGTCTGTGGCTCTTTTGCACTTGTTTCAACATAACAGCACTTGTTTGCTATAGCGGCCTCGGCTGGTGCAGCAGGTGTTTCGGTTGCACTTGTTTCCGCCGGAGCCGGAGAAGAAACCCGAGGCAAACGAGTAGCCAGCGAACGTAGACACTTTGCGGTGGAAAATCACCATGTTTAAAAGGTAAATCATTTACCTTTTAAACATGGTGATTTTCCACCGCAAAGTGTCAACGTTCGCTGGCTACTCGTTTGCCTCGGGTTTTTTCTTCTCCTTCTCCGGCTTGGCGGATCTCGCAACCTCCGCGGTGAAAAACTCATGGGGAGATCGAGGAGATCATGCGGGAAAACTATGGAAAATGGCCCAGTCGAAATAGTTGATTTACCCAGCTATAAAATGGTGGTTTTCCGTAGTTATGTATACGTTTACCAGAGGGTAACATACGGTGGATGGCAACGCGAAATCCGACGCACCAGTTGATGGTAAACATCCCATGATTTTGGAAGTGAAAAACCATCCTTTTGGTGGTGGATTTCGCAATCATCTTCAACATGTCCATAAAATGTGGATTGATTCAATGTCAATATCACAAAAATAGTTCAGCATCAATGTTTCACTTCACCATCAATAATGGAGATGATGTTTTGTGAAGTGGATTGGTGGATAGATTCTTGGGATGATTTCTGGATGATATATATATATATATATATATAAAATGATAATTATTAACTCCAGCCCCCTTTTGATGATCATCAAATTTCCCACTACGTCAGTCTCAATTTCTGTGAGATGTTCCGTGGCAATTGCCCCGCTTCTTCTGTCATTTTTCACACTTCAGCGTCCAGATTCCGGACCAAATGCGATTCCATATGGCTTCCGGGTCAATTTGGGGGATGAACATCCATGCCATAACTTACTGGTGCTAAACGTAGGGAATGGATGGGTTGCTGGGGGTTGCTGGGATTATTATTCATAGTGATTGTGGATCATTCCCGGAAATTCCCTACGTTTATATAGCAGAATATAGCACCAGTGAAATAAATCCATCAGCTATGGATTGATGTTCGCTACAAAAAACCTTGACCCATCCCCATATGGAATGGATGAAATAATGATGAAATCCCCAGTGATGGTGAAATCCCCCATGGCTGGCAGCATCGGATGAACATCCATAAATCCCAGCTATAGATAATCTATGGTTAATCTATGGATAATTTGATGTGGGCTACAAAAAACTTTGACCCACCAGGAATTGTCCCAAAGTGCCTCCAAATCCACTGGTTTATCCCATCAAATCCCCGCTGTCGATGCATTAAACACCCCTGTTCTATGATCCCAATTATGTGGTTTCATTCAGTTTCATCCCCAAGAACAAACAATGAAAAACATGGTTTCCGGGGGTGTTGCTTCAGGGCTCTTCACGGGTTTCAGGGAAATCTGGTGAGATTTGCGAAAAGTCATGGCCGCCATTCGCGGTTTCCAGCGGTCCAAACATGCGATGCGACGACTGCTGCGAGGAAGTGCAAGAGATGGCAGACCAAGTGAAATCCGCCGTGTGGCTCTTGAGCCGTTTCAAGGGAGCTTTTTGCGCCAGAAGTGGGGCAGCATGAGTCAAAGCCAAAGACATGCCATTTTTTAAGGGGGATGAACATCCAGTTATACTGATGTGAAAACAAGGCTACCATAGTTTTGACATGCTTTAACCCATAACCATGTGTTGTTCATTATTTTTCGATGTTTTTCGGTTCTTTGCTTCTCCCCAGGCTGGTAAGTTTAGGACTGGACATCTGGGGTCAAAGGAGTGAAAGTCTCATAAACTGATGGGACGTTGTATGGGGTAAAAAATCAATACCCACAGAAACACGGAACCAGACAAATCATAGGAAAATTGTGATTTAACCAACACAAATACGGATTTGGTGGGATTTATAGCTGATTTATGTTAGCTAAGTTGGTAGACATAACTCCAATTTCACGTATCATGGTTATTTGATCTACGGTATCATTGATAAACCACAAGCAAATTCAGAAAGCACGGACCAAACCATCCATTTCTTGGTGTTGACTTTTTGAGCCACAGCAATCTTGAAAAATTAGATGATATATCTTCACAATCCGAAACCAGTTGTAGCATGGATTCGGATTTTTTGTTGTGTTGTATTTCTCCATACCCACAGCATCAGGTCGATATTCCATGGTATTCCATTCTTCAATAGCTTCTTTTCATATTCTTTCAACCCTAGCCATACGGGTTTGTCCGAAAATAGAGTACCACTACTGTAAATCCCACTGTTTCCCAGTTTTCCTAGGAAATTGTCATTTTGGCGGTTTCTCCCAGTTTCAGATGAAACGAAAAATGGTATCAAGTTGGTTAGTCTTATCGCATTATATTCCATTTCTATCTCCGTTATTGCTGGGATTTAGTTTATGTATCAATATTGCCGAGATATCATTATTGCTGGTTATTACTTGAGATATTGAAAATTGCAATAATTGCTGTTATTCTCTATCATTCCCTATCCCACAAATTGATTGCCCCATTATTTCATGAAATATAATTGTACCATGATTTCTCTAAAAACAATAAGATTATTTCCGATGTTTGTGGCAATGAATCCTCAATCTTTATCCACAATAAGTCCACAGTATTGCCCCATCATTTCTCTATCAATATCATGTGATATAGAAATTGATACCCTCTGGCTATTTAACATAGCCATGGTATAGATGGCCCATAGAAATAGATGGTTAACCTATTTAACAATGCTGATTTTCCATGGCTATGTTAAATAACCAAATGGTATATAGAAATCATAGAGAAATGATAAATCCTATATCATTTCCATATATCATTTCTATAAATCCTTGATTTATCTATTTCCATGATTTCTATATATATATATATATCATTTCTATACCAAGCACTCCATATATTTTTCCAAGGCGCGAGACTTTTGGGAAGCACAGCTCAGTGGTGATGCGCCACAGCGTCTGGCCCGGGGTCCCCAGTGGGGATGATCTGATTCAATGGGGATTATAATACACCATAGGAATAACTACGAATCAACCAATACCTGGTTGGTGGTTTGGAACATTTGGATTATTTTTCCCATCATATTGGGAAGAATCATCCCAACTGACTTTCATATTTTTCAGAGGGGTAGGTCAACCACCAACCAGATACTGTTTTTTTTGGTTCCCAACATTTGGATTATACTACTAATGTTGGTTGTTTCCAACTCATTGGGATGATTTTTCCATGTCATATATGGGATGTCATCCTTCCATTGACGAACTCACTCCATGATTTTTCAAGATGGGCACTGCTTGCACCAGATATAACCAGATATAACCAGATAAAGATGGGGACTTACACCAGAAATGAATAGATTTCGTGGGGATATATCTGGTTATATCTGGTTGGTTTATCCTCTAGTTATATCTGGTTATCTCTGGTTAATGGGGACTTAAACCAAGATGGTTATGATGGTTTATTCTCTCATTTTTGGAGATAGAAGTACCTTAAATGGCCATTTTTATTCATGGGAACATGTGGATTCAACTACTGGAAAGAGTGGTATACCATCTGGTAAAACATAGTATAATGGTAATCCACATGTGGATTCAACTATCCAAATATAGTGGTATATCATGATATACCAGCTATTTAATGGGAATATAATGAGATATGTTTGGGAAAACATATATGATACTGTACCTTTCTGGTAAGTTAACATAGCTATGAAAAAAAAAGACTTTATTTTTGCAAAAGGTAAATCATCTACAAATGGGCCATTTTCCACAGCCATGTTAAAGTTCCAGAGGGTACATCGATTTTACCAAGATGTTACCAAATTCAAGAGATAGAAAAGTAGTTGACCACTGAATCAACATGCCTTTTTAAATCAAAATCTATCTTTTTGGCTGTTTACGAGAAAAGGACACCTTTAAAAAGAGGTCCACATTGCCAGAAACAGAAAATCATATAAAATAAGGAAACTGCAGCTGACACTTGAAGTTTGACTTTCTATCCGGGGCATACCCTCTGGTAAACCAACATAACTATGGAAAATCACCATTTTTAATGGGAAAACTCACTATAAATGGCCATTTTCCATAGCTATGTTAAATTACCAGAGGGTACATTGGAAGGGGAAAATCCACCAATGCTTGGGGCTCCTACCAGCCATCCCGAAGAAACAACATCGCCACAAACGTTGTAAAATTTGTGTCCATTCCAGGCACCGCTTAGGTAGATTTGTCCCTGAAGTTGAGGGAACATTTGAGCAGTGTTCAAAACGTTAATGATTTTCATAGATGTTGAATGATTTTCATGGAATTCGAGTAAATCTATAACTATGTGTTTCGTGTATATGCCCATCATATCCCCATTGTTGCTGGGCTCCGTATCCTTTTCCTTTGGGAATTCAACTCGTCAATGAGAAATCCAGAAATTTCTGCTATATGTCCCTGTGGTGCCTCCAAGTTATGTTTGTTGCTTCATAGCCACCATTAACGATAGATATATATGCAGTATCCATAAACCCAATCTTTCGCCTAGTTACAAACCAACTTATATTCAGATATATATGTTCATATAATTTTCCAGGATTGTCCAACCAGGTCCAAGGTTTCCATTCTAACCTGCCACATCCGAGGCAGACCTCTGTCTTCGTTTGGGTGGCAAGATAGAACATGAGCCCGAGCGCTTGGAGTGCTTGGTCTATGGTGCCCCACTTCTCAGGATGATTTGATGAGATATTTGATGAGATGGTTAAGATTTGCACTTATATGTTGCTTCAGATTCGGTCCATACATAAGCCCTTATGTTTGGCAGGATCACCAAAATTTGGGAGGGTGCTTGAATCCCCACAAAGTTTGGTTTTGATTCAATGCGATGTTGGTGGGTGCAATCTTCGCTGCCACGACAGGCATATCTTTCCCCTCAGCCCTAGAACTGCCATTTTTTTTTTTGTGAAGAAGTTGTGGATCTCAAATCGGATTGGTTTAAGGGAAAATCTAGAGGAAAGACCCATATTATCCCATATTTACCCTCTGGTAATTTAACATAGCTATTGAACATGGCCATTTATAGTGAATTTTCCCATGAAAAATGGTGGATCTTTCCATAGTTTTTTGTATGTTTACCAGAGGGTAACAGGAAAATCGATGGTTTCCGGTTCCAATTTTCCCAGCAAAAGCAATCCAATGAGGATCCCATTGATTGATCCATTGATCGATCCAAGCTGAGAAGGGCATCCCAGCTGGGTATCCAAGCGATATGAAAAAAATGACATCTCACTTAAGTGGTTGGTGGTTTGGAACATGACTTTTATTTTATATATAAATATTATATATATATAAATATTATATATATATATTATATATATATTGGGAATATATTTTTTCCCAACTGACGAACTCATATTTTTCAGAGGGTAGGTCAGCCACCAACCAGTTCTAAGTGGTTCACGTGAAAGTAAGTCTTCCTAAGTAGGATGACCCTTTGAAGAAAGCGGAAATGCCAGGAAAGGCAGCGGGCTCAGGAAAAGGCAAGCTCTTCCAAATGTCCAGTGTTTTAGAAAGCTTAGGACCCATTAGTCTCAAAACCATTAGGTAGATGGGAACCATGACCCAGTGACATATCCATTTGCCAGCCACATGCCGGCTTGTGATGAGCGGTGATTGTGTTCTGAAGCGACCTCGCACAATGGTCAATATCAGGAAAATAGTCAAAATTACCTTACTTCGAGTAATCCCGACCCTGACGCACTATCCTGACATAGTTTCTGACATATCATTTGGAAGTATATGTGGCATACATATTCTGACATTCTTTCTGGCATTCTATCTGACATATGTTCTGACATACTTTCTGGCAGAAATTTTGATACTCTTTCTTGCACTCTATCTGGAATTCTATCTGGCATGTGTTCGGGTCCAGGCGTGCCCTGCATCCGAAGCTCGGGATGACAAGGCTGACATCAGGCTCTAGAGACCCTCACCTGGGTGGGGAATTGGGAGCAGATTCAAAACGACGACCCCACCAAGGGTTTGAGATTTAAGATGAATTACTTTATCCAGAATGGGTGATAGGCTAGGAATTTAAGTTCTCATTTGCAAATCCAAGTGATTGCCAACTGCTTGCCCAGTCAGAGAGAAGGAAAGCCTCACAAATCCAGACAGTGAAACCCAATGCTTGTCCTGCAGCTTTTCCCTCCAATCCATCCTACTTGTTTGCTGATGAAATCTCCAGGTTTCTTTTATTAGCATTCCAATCTTCCATGTTTATCCATTAACTTTGTTGATTAATCTCCATATCTGGTTGGTGGTTTGGAACATGTTTTTTTTAATTTTCCATATATTGGGAATATTTTTTCCCAACTGACGAACTCATATTTTTCAGAGGTAGGTCAACCACCAACCAGATATGTTATATCTAGAATATCTATATATAATCCCATCATATAATCATATATAACCACTATCATTGGTATTAATAACCATATAATCACTATATAATCCCATGATTGATTATTTTCTATATGTTACTAACATTTACTAACCACTATTATTGGTATTATAACCACTATTGTAACATATTATAAATCCCTCATTCGTGGCTCATATTGCTTTTCAGGTCCAGCTTCATCCCTGCAACTCTGCTGGGCCCCAAGCAGATGGCCCTATGGGTCGAGTGATTGGGGCAATGGATATGGCGGATTTGACCATGCATTCTTTGTCTGGTGCTTAGTAAGGAATGATGGGATAATGAAACTAAGAACTAGATCCCATGTAAATCACTGGGGTTATAACCCAATAGCCCACTTACGAGCCGTGGGATGAGCCACCAAGTAAGGAATGATGGGATGAATCGTTAATAGTATAAATAATATAAATCGATATAGATATAACTAGTTATATAACTAGTTATTTTGTGATCATTCCCCCATTCCGGCCCCATTGCCTGCGTTTAGCACCAGTAAGTTGTGCGAGAACATTTTGGATTTGCTCAGTTGTCTACTGTCGCATACCTCTTCAATAACCCCATTATTCATAATTCATCTGGAAATGTAAACTGGTAAACTATCTCATGTGATGGATTTCCAGAAGGAAATTGGGGGTTTCTGCAATAGTGCCTTTTGTGATTCAGGATGATTTGTAGCGACCTCCTAGCTGTTTTCTGGTGGTTGTAGATCAAGTACAGATGGCGTGCTGCAGGGAGTGCTTTATTGCACAAAGATCTGCCAACCACTAGTGACTAGTAAACATATATAGATAATATATATATATATATATCAATCTAGCGCATTTTTGTACCACTCTCATGTAGTCAGACATGTAGATATGGACTAAAGCCAGTCGTCACCCAGTTCGTCAGCCAGGGCATCATGTCGCTTCCCAGAGAGCCCAGGCAGCTTCTCCTGTCCTTGGCTCGGAAATCGGAGTGGATCTCAGATCTGAGGGGGTGAAGAGCCAGATCTATGGTGCCCCAGTTCGTTAGCTAAGTTGGTTTATACCCTCTGGTAAATTAACATGGACCCTGAAAATAGCCTAGTTTTAATGGAAACTAATCTTTCAACCCCGATGACTGCCAGGGTCTATGTTAATTTTCCAGAGGGTAACTCCAATAACTATGGTTTATGGTAGATATATCTATAGTAAATGGGCTTATAAAGAATTTATAGCTGGGGGGGGGGCACCACCTTGTATGAATGATCCATAGCGGAAGATGATTCTGGAAAATTGATGAAAATTGCCTGTTGAAGCCTGGCAACCACTAGTCTATCTGGGTTGATATGGGTCGGTTTACGTCCGATTGACTACCTTTCTGTTGGGCTTCGGGTTTCATCCCAGTTGTTTGGTCCCTCTGAACAGCGCTTTCGATGTTTGACGCGGGTTACGGGTTGTTCAAGGCCGATTATCGACAGATCAAGAACAAGCCCCTGTCCGACATTGAGTTCCGTCCCATGCAGGCGCAGTCTGGTCCTCCCAGGTGAGGCCCAGAGTTTTCGCGAATTTCGATCCAAGAACTCCGATCCAAGAACTGTTGGGTTTATGGCAATCATAAGTGCAATAACTAGAAATCATGGAAGTTATAAATCAAGATGTAACAGGGGGCCCACCTTGTGTAAATTAATGATGATATTGGGGATCTAGTTCTTAGTTGTTCTTAGTAAATTTAAATATCTCGAGATCTTGGTTCCCGATCGGCATCGGATAAATCAACAAGTTTCTGAAAACCTGTTGCATGGCCAGGGTTCTTCGGATGTGGATTATGGCTTATGGGTCATTCTTTCCTAGGTACCAAAGTGAAAATAATCTATTGACTATAATTCTAGCTGTACCCCAGTCACGTTTCACCTGTCTTTCAGGTTGAGTCAGGCTGATACACCACACAGAATTCGTTGGGCGCGAGCCTTTTCACCTAAAAGCCTGACAGATAACTTTCTTTCAAAATGCTGTCATGATCCGATTTAAACTGTAGAAGTGCACAGAAGTGCAAATCCATCATTTACCCTCTGGTGAACTAACATAGCAATGGAAAATCACCATTTTTAATGGGAAAATCCACTATAAATAGCCATTTTCCATTGCTATGTTAGTTCACCAGAGGGTATGTCCGCCAAAAAAAACAGACCATAGGGGACCTAAGAAACACAGCGATTTAGACACCTTTTGGTGCTAAGCCAAAAACTATTTCAGCTACCCAAGTTTGACCACATACGAAAAAGCCAAACATGTGACATGCTATTTGCATCTATTTGCCAGCGCTACTTGGCAGGTTGGATTCCGTAAAGGGTGAGTCATATTTTCTGCAGCTGTGTCCAAGCATTCCAATTCAAACATGTTCAAACAGTTTTTCTCTGACACATGGCCCAAACGACATTGGAGTTACCCTCTGGTAAACTAACATAGCTATTGAAAATGGCCATTTATAGTGGATTTTCCCATTAAAAATGGTGATTTTCCATAGCTATGTTAAATTACCAGAGGGTATCAGCGGTCATTTGGTGGAGTGAAGAGTAGCCTTGGGGCGTACCCTGATGTAACGCCTCGCATCTACCCTCTGGTAAACATACAAAAAACTACAGAAAATCACCATTTTGAATAGGTAAATGAACTATAAATTAGATATTTTCAATAGCTATGTAACAAATTACCAGAGGGTAAATGCATTTAGCTATTAAACAAAATGCTGCATTGGAGACTCAGGTCAGGCCCCCGAAACGCTGGAATGGAGGTTTCGAGGTAGGAACACCCCATTGATTTCGTGGGGATACAGGGTGGAAGTCCTCCCAAGACAAACAAGTTCAGTACCTTATTGATTGAAAGTCTGCAGCGGGGGATTAACGTTGCTATCCTGCCAGGACCATCACGATTCATGATTATTCATATTCATATCTATCAATATCTATTAAAATACATAGCTGTAGGTATCCCTGATACATCAATATACATCATACATCATCATTCATATACCTCTTACTTCAAGAGGATCAGAAACTGCATTGATGATTTCAAACAAGAATCATTTTCCAACGGTTTTTGGGACGCATTGAAATTACCAACCAGCAAAGGCGTTCATCAAAACGGCCCGGGATGGAACATTTCCTCCGCAGATCTCGGCATCATCTTGGGCCAGCACTGGATTGTGTGGCTCTAAGCAGTGTGGATCATTGGCCTTTCTCCGAGACTAGAACTAGTGTTGATGAAACAGAGGCGTTATCTATTTTTTTTATATTTGGTTATTAACTAGAATTATAGTATATTATAGTTATTTTCAAATTAAATAGCTATTAGCAAACTCTACTCATTAGCCCTCATTCATTTAATTGGAATATATCTAAGTTTATTGTACTTGGTCCATTGGTTTATGTTACCCGAAACCAAGTGCCGATCTTTCGCGATGGTGACACATTTGTTCAACATTTTTCAAGCGGGGAAATCCCCGAAATAAATGGAGGTTTACAGCTGGGAAAAGCATCTATGAATGGAACAAAATCTGGTTGGTGGTTTGGAACATTTTTTATTTTTCCATATATTGGGCATAATAATCCCAACTGACTTTCATATTTTTCAGATGGGTATGGCTCAGCCACCAACCAGAAATCCACTGCCATGTGTGATTACCGGGGAATGGATCCCATTTCCCTAATCTTACAGTAGCTATACCGTAGCTATACCCCTGTGATTAACGGTCCCATTGCCATGTGTAAAACTTCATCCCCTACTAAAGCTTGGTTTGTAGCAGGTGTTCCAGTGGTGAACGGGGCATGGAATTAATTGGTGGAGATTCAATATGTTTTGGTGTCCTTTGCATGTCTGATTGTTTTAGGTGAATTTCCATGTTCAACCAGGTTTGTCTCTCTATTGGCCGATTCCAGATCTTGCAGATGCCTCCAAAATTCTCAAAATTGGGTTTCCTAAAATGGGGGTACCCCTAAAATTCATCCATTTTAATAGGATGTTCCCTTATAAACCATCCATTTTTGGGTATCTCCATTTATGGAAACCCCCAAATGGGAGTCACATTTCAGAATCCCAACCGATTTTCTTCTTGACTTCAGAGCCTTGCACGCACAATCCCCTTCCATGCTTCAAAATGCCTGAGAATCTAGGGACACTCCAGGAGAAACACATCAACCCTGCATTCTATTTGACTGGTCACAAACCACAATATATGTTATATAGACACATCATAAAACCACAACTTAGGCTAGCCCCAAAGTGCTTTAGCATCTTTCAACTACCAGATGGGAACACCAGTTTGAAGTTGGTTTAGTTTCACCCCATTGTTTATAGTTATACGGTTATACTTGCCATAAGCCCAACAGTTATTGGAGTTATGTCTACCAACTAAGAAAAGCAGCTATAGTTAGAATCACATAGATTCCCATGTTTTCCTTGGTGAAACCAGTTTTTCTAACCAACTTAGCTAACATAAATCACCCATCAAATCACCTGTTTTTCATGGTTAAATCACCATTTTTGTTGGTTAAATCACCTTTTTTCCATGGTTCAATCACCATTTTTGTTGGTTAAATCACCTTTTTTCCATGGTGAAAAGCACCATTTTTCCATGCTGAAATCACGCTGAAATCACCATGCGACAACCGAAGGCCTCAGACCTTTCAGTTGGGCTCCGCCTGGGCGTCCACGCTACGTGGATCTCATAGCCAGACGTGGCCCGGCACTGGCGGCGAAGCGGCGAAGTGGGCTGCGGCGAAGCGTCTGTGTAAGTCATGAGGGTCTGAAAATTCTAAAGTTATAACAGTTATATACTATTGTTGTTGATTATACCAGATTATAGATGGTTGATATATATATATATATAGGGTTACTCAACATCAACCACTAGGAATCACTATCTGGTTGGTGGTGACTGGAACCATGGAATTCTATAACTTTCCATATATTGGGAATATACTTTCCCAACTGACGAACTCATATTTTTCAGACGGGTTGAAACCACCAACCAGTGTTGATTATACCAGATTATAGATGCTTGATATAATTGATATAATTGATATAATTACCAGATGGTTGGTAATGGTTGGTTGATATTTATTGATATTGGGTATAGTGTGGGTAGAGCAATGCCATAAACCACCCATGACTGAGAACGGTAAGTTTATACCACATATATTTATGGTGATGACTGGGGGATGGTTTATGGCATTGTTTTACCCACAAAACCTCATATTCCAGTGGTTTTGAACATCATGTTCACATGAAATACAGGAGAAGTGCTAAGGTTTTGGGAAATCAGTGCATAAGAACCGAAATATGAAGTTTGTTAATATATTGTTAAAATTATCAAGTGCTTGGGAGGGAGGGGTGAGCTTAGTGACTTAGTGGTTCAGGGGAAAGCATGGGGAGCCACTTGGAGCTACAAATTGAGTTTCCAAACCATACGATAGAAGAAAAAAAAGACATGTGTTTCCAGGATGTGAAGTCGATGATGTTTCCTGAATAGTTTCCAGGTGTCCACCTTTTCTATGGATTTGGGGGGTTGCTACAACAGGCTTTTGATGTTAAATGGTGGTTTCCGGTGCCCCGAAATCATCCAAACTGAGACTATAGTTATTTTAGTATTGAAGCCCATGGTCCATTGGTTTTGGGCATCCATTTTAAGATTTTTTCAGAAACCAAATCTGGCAATTAGACAAAACTGCTGCAGAAATCCCCCCATTTTGCCCGGATGCCCTCTGGTTATGACTAACAGTTCGCCATGGTATAGATGGCCCTAATCGAAATAGATGGTTTACCGTTCTTAAAAATGGGTAGATTTTCCATGGCGAACTGTTAAATCCCATAGAAATAGATGGTTTACCTATTAAAAATTGTGATTTTCCATGGCTATGTTAGTCATAACCAGAGGGTAAGTCCTCCTTCTCTGAGGCGCTCCGGTGCTGGAGGCGGACGTTTTTCCTGGAGATTTTGGGAGAAAAATGCTGAGATTTTTCACCGATGATTCAAGAGGTGATGTACCCGGCCTGGTAAACATACCAAAAACATCCAAAAACGATGGAAAGATCCACCATTTTTAATGGGAAAACTCACTATTTCGACCGGGCCATGGCTTCCAGTTCGCAAAGTGTTTACCAGAGGGTAAGATGATTCACTTGGGAAAAAATCTGGCGATGGATCAGCATTCAGAGGCCGTGCACCTGACGTGGCCGGGTCAGTGGTGGCTTCACTCTCAGCAGAGGTGCGGAACCGGCTAATTTTGGGAGAAAACCGGCGTTTTTTCCGAAGGGTTTACCCTCTGGTAATTTAACATAACTATGGAAAATCATCATTTTTAATGGGAAAATCCACTATAAATGGCCATTTTCAATAGCTATGTTAGTTTACCAGAGGGTAATGAGTTTCATGAGTTTAAAATGAACTGTTAGAGCCATTGTCCATGGGTTTGAACGATTTATAACATGTAACATCACTGGATTTGTCCGTTTAAAAATGATGATTTGATGGTTCAATTGATTTAATGGTTCAATGGTGGATTTAAATTTTTAAAAAATAGGGTTGAACCAGCAAAATAGGGATTGAAACATGGATTTGGGTGTGTCTGAAAATTGTTGTTGTTTTATATTTTGAGGCAGACCCAAATCCACCATTTTCCTGTGAAAATTGAATTCCCTGCTAAATGAGGATTTTATGACCACACATCAGGAACACTGATTAATTCCCCAGGTTTAATCCACCATGTACATTTACCATTTTCTCTGCCAATATGCCAATTTGTCATTACTGTTATTGATGATATACCAACTTGAAACCCCAGTTTTGCTGGTGAATATTCCCATGAGATTCAATCTTTCTTGGGCCAACCCTCCATTGGTGATAAACAGATGTTGAGTCACGCAGACGGAGGTTGCATTCATCATTCAATTGTGGTTTTAACCTACATGTTTTGTTGTTTTGAAAGGTTTATAAGCCAGCAAAACGAATGCTTAAGGTTGGCTTAAAGCTCCATTTTTTAGCCTCTGGTTATCTAACAATATAGTTAATTTTAGAAAATGACGAAAGATGGCCCATTTAGTTTGATTATTTACCTAGTAAGAAATGGTGGTTTTCCAGTTCGAGCTACGTTTAATAACCAGAGGGTATCATTTTTTGTTACGAGAAAATGTATTATATTTCCATGATGTATCACCATTAAATCACAAAATGGTAAGTATTCCATTATATCAGCATTATATCACCATTATATCACCATTTCCATTGTATTCCCATTTTTGGCAAAATGGATTAAATAGGATGTACCGCCATTATATTATATCGCGAGTAAGTCCCATTAGATCCCATTAAATCACCGTATTTTGCGGGTAAAATAGCTATAGAAGCCCATTAAATCATAAAATTGTAAATACTCCATTAAACCTCATTATATCACCATTAAATCACCATTTTAAATAGGTAAACTTTGGGAAACCCTCCATTTTTTACGGTTCAATGCGCCGCAGGCGCTGCCCCGAGAACTTCGTGCTGCAAAGCCAAGGAAGGAGCTGCCGCCAGTGCCGACCTTTGCCGCGCAGGCTGGGGGAGAGGCCCGACTTTCAGGAGCAAGAACGGAATATTAATATAATTATATACGATGATGCTATTAATAATAGTTACAGTTATAGATAGTATGATAGTAGTTTTTTATTATTTGATTATAGTTATATTATATTGTAGTTACAGTAATAAATATAGTTCTAGTAATAGTTTATATTGTATTAATTAGTAATATTGCTATATATAGTAAATAACAATATAATCCATATTAGGAGATAATTATGTATGATACTGTAATGCTTATATATGAGAACAATTGTTAATAATAGCTATGATGATAATTATTATTATGTATAGTTATAGTAGTTGGATATTATTGGAGATAATTGGACCACAATAAATCAGACTCCCCCTAGTTGTAAGATTTACAAGCCCCGTCAACTATATGATTCATATGAATATGAATATGCATATAATTGATTATATAACCCACAATTAATTCACTTGGAGATAATGGTTGATTTTCCATATCTATGTTAGTTGACCCTAGGTACCCAGCTATTTTGGAGCTTTCCTGAAATGGGCATACCACAAGTCGCCATGGGCTTCAATGCTAAAATAGTCATCCATGACTTGGATGATTTGGGGTCCTCCCAATGTGATTGATATAGACTATACAAATACTATATGACTATCTCCAATATGATTATAAATTATATATAATTAAAATAATTGTAGATAATTGGCGATAGTTGGATATATGATTAGTTAAAAGTGAATATGTACAATTATAAAATGTTAAAAGTATAATCATATATTGGAATGGACAAAAATTTAAGCCCTATGAGACCACAGATTTTAGTATGATCAATACTAAGCCTCTATTATTTGGGTATCCAATGTTGACCTATACCTGTAGCATAATACTGTAATTTAATTGAATATACAATCATAATTGAATATATATATATATATGAAATATATGAGATAGCTGATTGAATCATCAAACAAATGGATATAATTGGATATAATCATATAATTGGTATATAAGCTATAAATGATAACTGGTTATAACATTGGAATAATCAACTGGGAGTCCCATTCCCAATAACTGGTGAACTAAGAAGCAACTGCTGTTTCCCTAAAGTTGGATTTAATTCACAAAACATGTTTTCTATCCCCAAGAACTCATGATCATGATGCACCATTCGAAGTTTTGCTATACAGGTAACTAACCTGTATATGGACAAACTCTAAGTGTGTAAACAAAAACACTCACGTAATATATATACCATATGTATACAAATATATTTAATATTTCTTTATATGCACAGGCTACTGTAGTTTTCTGCAGTGTTATCGTAAAACTTGGGGAAGCCAACAAACATGGAACATATGGTGTGAAGATGATATACGGTGACCCTCAAACGCGGAAATGGATGGGTTCTATGAACATGATACACTGTACCCTCTGGTAATTTAACATAACTATGGAAAATCACCATTTTCAATGGGAAAATCCACTATTTCTATGGTCATTTTCAATAGCTATGTTAAATTACCAGAGGGTAACCCTGAAACAATGGTTGGATGATTGTAAGGAGTGGGTTCCAATGGGTTCCACGGACTGGATTGTGCATATGGATTGCTAGAATCGATTGTGGAATCCTTATTAACCAACCAGTAAGGAAAGTTGTGGCGGAATGTTTTTGACCCACTGCCCTAACGGAGATATCACCAAACATGTTTCAATCATAGAGAGGTTTGAAAGGCAATTCAAGGTTCCATTTCCTATTTTGAAGACAATGTATATAATTGTGATTCACAGGATAAAATACCAAAGAACAATGTAAAGTAATGTAATTTGGAATAATAAAGTCGCGCAAAAAATGTGATTTCAACAGCAGAACAGTGTGGGATAATTGACTCAAAATAGGGATGTAGCAAACAATCAGAAGCCAGGCATTTGGCCAGTTCAGAACGGGTAGTTCACCATCCCTGACGTGCGCATTTTGAGAGGCAAAGTCGACCGCACCAGGCGCGACCGAAACAAAACAAAAACAGATGACGGCGATTGGAAAAGAATCCCCAATGTTTTCTGGTTTTAGTGGGCGATTGATTGGGGTTTTACTACTAGTAATGGGCTGATTCTTATTGGAAAACAAACGGAAGAAACCGTAAGTTTATTCTTAAAGTTGGAATCATAGTTGTTTATACTCGTTACATATGGTTGTTCCAACTATGATTACATATGGTTGTTTGGTTCTGTACTCGTTGGAAGTAAGGTTGAAGGGGAAGTCTCTGAATTGGTTAAGCAATGTTAAACGTATGCACATCTCTTCTGTCTTGCAGCATGATTTCCCAGTGACCTGACAGGTAGAGTCCAAACCCAATGCCATAGCATGTTGCTGTTGCTTTATTTGGCAAGATCTTGC
>Ga0126342_10002300_pt1 | contig 29438 bp, 32 predicted proteins | sample Cyp1metagenome_FD_92528 | JGI IMG/M metagenome (GOLD analysis project Ga0126342, IMG submission 92528) | Coral microbial communities from Lord Howe Island, Old Settlement Bay, Australia - Cyphastrea 1 metagenome | ecosystem: Host-associated > Invertebrates > Cnidaria > Coral ...
AATATGGACAGATGAAAAGCAGAGGTGGAGCAGAAGAATAGAGAAGAGAAGAGCAGAAGAGAGAAGATCAGAGAAGAGAAAGAGTCAGAAGAAAGAAGATGCAGGTGCGCGAAAAGGTAGGAAGTCGCGAACACTGTGTTTTTCCAATGGTTTGTGGCTCCAGAGGGTCGAAAAGTAGGCTCGCTAAAGCGGCGGGTGCGGAGCCAGCTGCCCAGATGAGAGGTGAAAAATTGCATGCCGTTGTGGCGCGAAGCACATTTCCAAGTCAAACGTGCAAAACACCTCAGCTTCGGACAACTTTTGGAAGTTGAGATGTCGAAAAAGTGCATGCCGTTGTGGCGCGAAGCACCTTTCGAGGTCAAAATGTATTTCGTTTTTGACGTTATCAAGTTCAAAAATTGAGGAAGTCTCGCTGAATTGCTGCGTTTTTCAAAAATTGAGGAAGTCTCGCAGAATAGCTTCGTTTTCAAGCAGAGACAGACAGACAGACAGACAGACAGACAGACAGACAGAGAGAGAGATAGATAGATAGATAGATAGATAGCTGGGTAGGCAGATAGATAGATAGATAGATAGATACATAGATAGATCGGTAGGTAGGTAGGTAGATAGCCAGAGAAAGAGAGAAAGAGAGAGAGAGAGAGAAAGAGAGAGGAGACCTCAACCACCTTTCGGTCCATCAGTGGCTTCGCTCTGCCATCCGTGATTCACAACAACCAACCTCTCCTATAGGTTTCCTATTTTTGAAACTTCCGCCACTGCCTTGTGCGGGACTACTGGTAAGGTATGATTTGGGATGATAATCCCCTTATTATGGGATGATATAAAGATTATATGAGTACAAATGAATTTGAAGTATGATTTGGGTTTCAAACTTCCGTTTCACCTGACCCACAAGACTCGACTGCTGGGGCTGCGAGGGCGGGCCTTCAGAGGCTCTGGAGCAAATTGCAAAGCTTCGGCACTGCAGCAAACTGCCTGCAACCAATGAATACATACGAGTACATATGTATACTTAATGAGGTATCCATTCGGTATCGGTTTTGTATCTATTCATTCACATCACATAAACCAGATCCCGGTTTTTCATGGTTAAGGTCCAAGTTGCGAAGAATCGGCATTGGTTTCTCGGGCATTCGCGCACGGCTCCACAGGACTGGTGCTAATGGTGGGATAGTTTCATCAGTGATAAGCGTATTTTCCTGACCGTACCCAAAAGATCCCAAAAGAACATGCAATATTCATTCGCACAACATCAACACATCGGACCTACCAGAAGGGCGTCAGTTGCGGAATTATGGCTTCCCGTGATCATCGAATTGTGTCGGTGAAACATCAATGTGCTTGCAGCTTCCAAGCAGCTTGCAATCGTTTATAATCCTTTATGTTGGGTTTTCAAAAAAACAAAAGTCCCTGCAAGTTTTCCCCGACCGCAACCACACAGGCGCCTCGCGCACAAAGTCCTCATCTTGCTGCAGGGAACTCAAAGACAGGCAGCGCCCATCCCCACTCACAGCAGCAAGGACCATGTCGGGGTCATGGCGGCAGCGCTCCTCAAAGCCACGTGTTTCATGTCAAGGCCTTCATTTGCTTGTGCTGGTCCATGCTGGTCCATGCTGGTCCCTAACCTCCCCAACCAATCAGCTCCTGAAGAAAAATGGAGAAAAACAAAACTTCTTTGTTTCTACTTGTTTCTACATGTTTCTACTTGTATGTGGACATGCAACATTCTGCTCATGACTTCCAACTCCTATCTCCAGGATGTTCAGCCTTGCCTACAATTTTAGTAGTTTTGACGAATACGTGCCCTGCACAGGAAGTGAGTGCAGCGTCCGGCAGCATCCGGAGGGCCATAGGATTGGCGCGAATCATATCCAGTGCGAAGTTGTCATCCTGTAGCAGGTCTTCTGCAACCTGAGAGATGCATAGAGATGATATCAGAAAAGTGGGCTGGAGATGGCTGGAGCAGGTCTGCAAGTCATGGAATTCTGGTCAACACGGTAAACGCAAAGTGAGGTCATGGTGAATACAGGTGTGTGTGTGTGCCCCCTTTTGCACAATGATTCCAGCAGAATGTGTGAATATGTGTGAATGCCAGAAAAAAACCACTGCTCACCTGCTTAACATTTCGGAGTTCTCACTTTGTGGCATAATTGCTACCCTGGCCACATATTTCACCGCCCAACTGCTGCTGGCCACGGCTGCCAACACCACTTCTTTGTCCCTGCCACTGGGGCTGGGCTGCTGGGGAAACGTCTGATATCCTGCTTGCTATTTATCAAATTCATTCCCAAACCCGCTCAAATTGTATAGACGTGATTTGAATCTACACTACAAACACTACAATGTAATTGCTGTCTATACAATGTCTATTCTGTAGTTGATGTCTCGTTGTGTTTCTTTACACCCAGGCAGTAAGATAAAGGGGCATTATCAAAGCAAATCCTCAGAGATGAGATGTCCATTCAGAAAGAGCTGTGGCCTTTGATGCTTGGGCTGTGCATAGCACAGCAAGTCTCCATACTGCGTCACAACTTCCAGAACAACCTCATCAGGGAGGGGAAACCCCTGGGAAACCCCTGTCATGCTCGGAGTCAGGCATCAAGCTCTTGTGAGATTTGCACAGGGCTGCACAGGACTTCTAGTCACCATCCTGGGCTCTACCTGATCCACCGGGTGCACATGAGATCTGCCTTGCGGTGAAACGCACCGCGGTTGATCTTGTTTTTGGCGTCACTGCGTGAGAGCGTCTGCGCCATGGCACCAATTAGGTTGCAACCAGCATGGTCCTCCGATGTCAATGCTGTTTTTTAGAAACTGAAACAGGAAAACATGCCCCTACGCCAAGTCGACAGGCGTTGGACTCCCAACATGTAGACAACGTGTTCAAATTCTTGGGATCGGAAGTCTTGGAAGTAGGAACATGCCCCTTGGCTATGTGGGTTTGTTCCCTGGTTAAATTTCGAGCTCAAATGCTTTTGATACATGCCAGAATTGCACCATGTCCATGTAATTTCCAGTCCCCACAGACCACAATAAATCCGGCTGGGTTCTCCCACGAGCTGCCCGCACGGCAGCGCCTTCTGGAATGGGTGGTACTCGCGTTCCTGCCTGTCCCACTGTCGAAGATGTCCGGGAAGTGGATGAGGGAAACGACAAACCAAAAGCATATGGACACACAATTCGCCCTGCATGGCTGTGCTATTTTCATTCTTCTGACATGCAACCATTGGTTCAATTCTTGGAATGGTACACCCCCAAAGTTCAATTTCATTGGGAAAATGATGACTAACCAGTGGGTTTAGGTGTACCAAGGGACCCTAGTTTTGGACAAACCCTCAAACAAGTTCTGAACCATCACCTGCTTTGCATGCTTGATGAAGCCCTGTAGCACATTCAGGACCTGACCAAAATTGCAGGAATGGGACCAATGGGAGTAGCTGGGTGTGTCACTGTTGATTTCTTGCCTCCGGGACTCCGGGGCAGGGAAAAGTATGGAAAAGTGCCCCGTTGCAAAGGCCTTCTTCAACTCTTTCAGCTCACCATCTGGTGGAGTTGCCACCCGATTGATCTGCCGAAACGCCTGTCATGGGTCGACTCAGACTGACAGGGCGAAGGTCACGAGCTCTCAACGAGCTGCGCCTCAGGGATTGAAGTGGGCCACAGGGCATGGCCAGCAAAGCGGGATCGCCTCGGTTGCGACAAAGTTTGAGCCGCCTTTGAAGTGACCACAGATGGCCATCAGGTCGCAACGGTCGCAACGGTCGCAACCACTTCTCAGCACTTCTCCAAGAGGGAAACAAATCAGAAAATGTCAGAAATCAATAGAAATCATGGTTTGATATTGTTTGTAGATGTTTGTAGATGTTTGTAGTTTGTATTCTGTGCTGAGTTCCCAAGCAAGGGCGGATCCAACGGATTGCCCCTGCTGGGCATGCCTGCCACAATTTGACTAGTCGCTCTGTGGCTGTTGTATTCTTCACTGCATGCCATGCCTATGGCAATGACAATGAAGTCTTCATGGACAGATACCATTCTGAAGTCCTGGAACAGGCGCAACAAGCCCATCACCATCCATAATCATCCATGACCATCCATCACCGTTCAGAAGGCAAAGTGTATGACAGTTCCGGACAAGCGGCTGTGTCAGAAATCCAACAGCCATTCTACATCCGTCAGAAGGAGCTAGAAAGCTTGAAAACCACGGTTACGGATGGTTATGGGTTTGGTTATATGATCAAATGAGACAATCTTCCTCCACAGTACCGACGTCCTCACTTTCCTCTGCATGTGATGCTTGCAATCCTGTGCAGTGGATCCAGCAAGTGGCCATTTTAGCTGTACACCTGACAACACCCAAAGTCAAGCAAGCAGGGTCCTTCAACGCGACCAGGCGCTAACAAGAAACGCCCATCCTGGCTGCCACTTCAGTTCTTAATCATTCAACCCATATTGGCGTTGCAAGCCAGCATGTTGTGATTTATCTTCGCAGCTCGTGACAAATCTACCTCCAGTTGCATCTCTCTGTTCTCCAGGAGATTGTTGAGGAGTGGCAGTACCTCCGAGGCAAAGCTGCAAGATCACCTGCAGCATCCTGCAGCACTGCAGCACCATGCAGTTCTGCAACAGAATTCACGGGCTCCGGCTACAGCAGCTGGCAACAAAGCTCGTGCCATCAACATCCAAAACTAGGAACCTTTCTTCCTTGGAACCTGTGAAAGCCTGCCCTTGACTCTTGCGCAGCCTTCCAACTGTCTAACATTTGAACAATGCAACCCAAACTCCCCGGCAGAACCCTGCAAGAACCTGCAGAGTCACCCGAAAGTTAAAAGGAACACTGTAACCTTTGGAACTCGATGGCAAGTACGAGTACTGACCAGAACCCAAACCCATGTTGACATACTTCAGGTATCTTTTCATTTTGCCACCCTGCCTGCAGTGTCCTGCAGCCCTAGAATTCGAGAAGCCCCTCCATAAAAAACCCAAACCTCCTGAAACCTGTGGCCATCCTCAGCTAGCGCCAAAAACTCAGTTTTGAAAACGAACGGTCTTTCGCTGTGTATGTGACAGTTGCACAGTTCGTGATGAGAAGCTGGCCAGGTTGGGATATGATTGGATTGAACCAAAATTGAACCAAATAAAATGAACTTGAACAGAAGAGTACACAAATGATATCAAATGATATCAAATGATGGCCTGGAGTGACTGCTTTCAACCACAACTTTGGCCAGGTGAATATGCCCATCCAATACCATTTGGGCGTCGGTGGGCGATCTAACGACTAGAAGGAGAAGGTGAACACTCTACCTAAGGACCTAGGCTGCCTCACTTGTCCGGGAGGACTCACACCCTAGCTGCATTTGCCGCCATAGCTGACATCACCATAGCCATGGCTCAGCGGCAATGCGACATTGAGTAGTATCGCTGCTTCAAGTCACCCGGGCAATCAATCCGAGAGAAGACAAAGTTCTTGTTGGGGATAGATCTCGAGTGTGGCACGCTGTTGGGGTAGTGAGAGAAGTCAAGATGATTGAAGGATCCATAGGCATTCTTCAGTCCAGCACGATTGGGACACCAATCTTCGTTTCCTGGATGTGGACAGAGGTCACCCACAACTACAATTATCTCTTCTGACATGAAAGGGTCTTCCGACTCATCTTCGGATTCTTCTTGCGCAAGGCTGTACAAAGCCTTGCCCTTCTGGCCATATGCTGACCGCAAGAAGCGCCCTTTTGCACAGGACAGGCAGCCCATTCCGGTGGTTCCTGAACCACCACCTGCTTGGCCACACCAACATGCCCCGTTTCCATTGCAATTCCTCCACATCGACTGGGCCGAGGCCACATTGTGATACCGGGTGCCTTGCACCAGTCGGTGGGTATCAATTCCTCCACATGCTGATCGGGGAGCATCGCCATACATCGTGGTGGTGGCCCAATGGTGGTAACCGTAAAGTGGAAAATCTGAGGAAGAGTTTGAGAAATCACCATCCACATCCACCGCGACATCTGCGTTCAAATCTGCCGTCGTAGCTGCTGAGTTCAGCCTTAGTCACCGGAGCTACAGTGGCTGTCTCTGACACATTAGTTTGATCATGTTTCATGTCTTTCCATCAACACTATTCACTGCTTGCCACCAAGGAATTGAACAACAGGGTGAAGTTGACATGACTCCGAGTCCTGAAATGTCCTGATATTGAACAAACAGTGAGTGGGCAGCTTCCATGTGCCAAGAAGCTGAAGAGCGCTCAAGGTACACTCAGCTGATGTGCACTCGGAATCCTGCTTTAAAGCAGCTTCATGCTCATCCAAGGCAGCTGCGGAGATCAACAGGAAGAAGTGCAGCATCATACCGGGCACCAAACACAAAGAGAGTTGAGGGTTAGACTTTGCTGAACCGGAAAGGGCTGCAGGGTGATGTCGAGTCAATGCTGTTGCTGTGGAACGCTCCTTTCAACAAGTCTCGCACACGTTCAATACATCTTCCAACTTCGACCATACGGTTTCTTACCAGCAATAGCTGGAGTGCATAGAGTGCATAGTAGCAAAGAGAGGAGTTGTTCTTTGTTCAGATCTGATTTTATGCGTCAATTCAACCAGACTTTGGGCACGTTGCGTTCTGCCTTCTCAATACCCTCCAGCCTCGGCCATGGCCCGAGCGGCAACATGAAAAGAGATACTCTTACCAAGTCTCGCACACAAGCACACGGCCATTCAAAGCTGCTCTTACTGGCCTCAGAAAGGGTTCGGTACTGTTCCTGCCTTTGAAGTCTGGGTTTGTGGTAGAGCTGCATGATAGTTTTACAGATTTTGGACATCGACAAAGACAAAGCTAGTCGTCGTAACTCTTGGAAAAGCTCAACAACTGCGCGTCCTTTACCAAAATTGAACAACTATAACAACTACAGTAACAACTACTACAGTTACTACACAAATCTACATGAGGCCGAACACAAAACATCCCCTCGTTGGGTGCTCGCAAACCTCAACTGTCCCGTATGGATGTGGCCAATGTTGGTTCAACTGTTCCGACTGTTCTGTCCCTGGTCACTCAGGACTCTCAGGACTCCAGACGCCTGATCCACATAGACCGCATGGCCTTGAAATGCCGCATGCAGCTGACAGCTTTTCACAAATGAGACCATGGAGAAGTGAAACCAAATGGGCTCCGGGTGTTTCATAGCATTTGTCAGTGGAAAGAACCTATCAATACCTATCACATCTATCAATATCACCTATCTGATCCGCTTTGAGCGAAATGGTCATAGCTTCTCCGGTCACATTTCATTTTCGAGATCGACAAGTGCGAAGCAAAAGTTTTCTGTACTCAGGGTTTGCACAGGACCAAAGTGCAATCTACTGACCAAATTGCAAGGGCCACACTATTGCATGGTAGATGTAAAATATGCAAAATAAACTTCAGCTAAGCCTACGGGGCCTACCGGCTGGCTTTCGCAAAAATAGTACGGTGAACAAGACCTGGACATGCCATGACGGACACGTTTTGCATCGCGGAATCGCGCACCATCACAGAGGGACTTGGATATCCAAGAGGAAACGGCGGCAGTATGGAGCAGTGCTGTGGCTAAAAGTGGCTAAACGATAATCCAAGTCCCTGAGACAGAAGCTCTGCTTGTCAGCTGTCCCTCTTGCAGAGCCTCTAAGATGTCTGCAGTGAAACGGCCAAAGGCCCTGATCAAAGCAAAACAATGCAAAAACAACACAGCATCCTCCTCCAAGCAAGGAGTCCGCCTTGGTCGCCTGCAGAGAATCTTCACTGCCAAAAACAGGCCAAGATATCAAGTGCAGAGATGTCACCAAGGGCTCCGGGGTCCATTTTATTGTCAGATGGCCGAAAAAAGGAGGCACCGAGAGCACAACACATTTCTGAGCGCTTACCGACAGCTACTGCTTCTACCAGCAATTGTCATCAATCGTAACGGATTTTCAATGATTTTCAGATGTTCCATGATTTTCCCTCAGTCTGTGGCCTATCAAAGACTTTCAAGCAGATGACGAAGATTCCGCACAGTCTGCAGAGGAGGACTCCTCTGTCGGGGTTGGACTGTGTTGGACATGGACATGGTATGTCTACAACCAAACGCATCACCGCATCCCAAGGCATGTCAAGGCTAAGACAGCTAGCGTCAAAGTGAATTCTCATTACGCCAACTCCTCACAGCGCTTGACAAAGGAGGCGGTAATGTAGCCCGGCACTGTGAGGATTGCGAAGATCATCAGCAGGTACAATTCGCTCAAGTTCTGAACCGTTCGCAACGACACGTGGCAAATCATAACTCCAAGTATCTCCAGGTTGGATGACCTAATGGACCATCCAAATTCTCGGATTCCCAGATCACCATAGATTCCATAGATCACAGTTAGATCACAGTTAGATCACAGTTAGATCAGCCCATTTCAAAGAGTACACTGTAAGTACACTGAGTAAACAACTGAACTGTGTCTCACAGAACTGTGTCCGGTCACAGATCGCCGCCTTGGAAGTAGCACCAAGGGTGAAGGCGATGGTCGAGGCCAAGGTGCCAAAAACGAAAACGTTCGCGAAGGCGCCAGCGCTCGCCTCTCTGGCGCTGCTGTGTGATGTGCCATGGATGTGCCATGTTAGCTGCTGTGATGTAAAAAAAATGCATGGAATGTTATGTCTAAATTATGTCTACATCTACACCATCTATCTACACCATCTATCTACACTGAATCTATCTACACTGAATCTATCTACACTTTGTGTTGGCTTGTTCCGATGAAGGATAACGGGAGGTGGGGTGCCAGTGCTCAAATATGCTGCACGATGCAATGACTTGAAGCAGTTGCCTTTGATCTTCAAGCAAAAAAGCACCGACCAGTTGGCCAGTCTGCACCATGGTCCATGACCAGTCCTATCAATAGTCCAAAAGCATCCTAAAGACTGTGCTGTTGGCGCCTCACCAGGGAAGAAGTCTGCAAAGATTGCCTTATTGGTACTCTCGTACACTGCTCGGCCAATTCCCATAAGCAGGTAAAAGACCTCAGAGCCCATCCGCCAAGATAGACAGGACCGCATATTCCGTTTCTGGCTGAGCTGTTGGCGCATTCCATTGAGGCTTTCAAGATCTTTCAAGTTATGTAGCTGATAAAGTGCAGCTCATGAGCATTAACAGCTACATATGCTACATACGAATGAAATCACCGTCTTCCAGGTCTTCCATATGAATGACTCAGGCAAGAAGCCAGAACGCCCCATCCCCACGTGGCTGGATTGCCCACAAACCTCAGGCCGGGGAAAAGACAAGCATCGGCAGCAACCCGAAACCACAATCTCAAGAATTGTCAAGATATATCAGTAATATATCAGTTACCTTCTGATCTGACCAAAAGATATCGTTTTCTCAGAATGTTCAAGTTACCTTCAAGTCCCTTTTAAATCCTTCGAGTTTTTGCTGATCCCAGGAACTTACTGAGCACTGCCAACATCAGGAATGCTGCTGCACCAAGAGCAACCACAGGGCCTTTGCCCAGCTTCCTGCACAGGGACTGTGATCTGCTGAGCACATCGTGGGAGCTATGGCAGCTATGAGGTGCTGATGGCATGGGCCTAGGATTTGAAGCTTCAGCCAAGCATCCTCGCAACAACGCCCAATCCAGCCGACAAGACACTGGCCAGCGCTGACAGCATGGCTCCTGAAGATGATACAGCAATAAAGCATAATAAAGCATAATAAAGCAATATACAAATGTATACAACATGTCAACATGTCTTTGTGGAGTTTGACTTTGGACCATGACCAAGCCCTATTTAGCTGCAAAAGTGTGCCTGCAAAGCCGATGAATTGGGCGCCATGAAGGGCTGGATTGACGATGTACCTGTGCCAAACAGTAGCTGCGCACGCAGCTGTTGATCATCTGCTGCCTTTTTGAGCCTTGACTCAGAAGGAGTCCGTTGATTGTTTGTTGTTCAACTCCTGAAAAGATTGATCAATAATTGCACAGAAATAGTCAAAATGAATGAGCTCTGCATGTCGTTGGAAGACAAAATGGGCTGTTGGCGCCGCCTTCCGACATAGCCACCCAGCCAGGCCGCTGCGAAGCCAAAGGTCAAATTCGTGCATTGCAACACCTGGGAAATGATATGCCATGGGCATGCATCCCAGTTGGTAAGTGGATAATAAGCATACTATGTCCTAGTTATATGACTACTACATATGTTATATCGTTCATAAACTATAGACCAGAAGACCACCTACGATTCCTGGGGTTTGAAGTATGGTACGGGGATACCCATAAGTCTAGTGTCTTTCCCCACCTGCCAGGTGAGGGTCTCGAGAATTTAACAAAGGTGCGACTCCTTCTCCTTCTCCTCCGCCTCCTTTTCCTCTTCATCTCTGCCAGCTCCGGATGCAGTGGATTGCGGCTCGACCGGAACTCATGCCAGAGAGAAATACCAGAGAAGGCCAGATAGAATGTCAGATATAGAATGTCAGAAAGAATGCCAGATAGAATGTCAGAAAAGATGCCAGAAACTATGTCAGAATAGATGCCAGAAAGAACGCCAGAAAGTCTTCTATGATAGAATGTCAAAGTATATGCCAGAAAGAATGTCAAATAGAATGTCAGATTTGTTGTGCCATAATACGTCCAGATTATATGTCAGAAATTATGTCAGAATAATATGTCAGGGTGGCGATCACTCGAAGTAAGGTAGTTTGCAAGTCGCTTTCCCCATGGTAATTTTGGAGTATACGGTATAAGTCATGTCAGGAGAAGCCCTTAATTGGATCCTCGGAGATCAAAAATTGACAAGCTACTGCGAGTCCAGGTTTTCGTAGGGCCACTGCAGCTCAGCAGTAGATTTTCATGTCCCAACAGGTTCCAACAAGTTCCAAGGAACCCAAATCTTTGGATCTTTCCAAAGACGGATGGCACTGGTTGCCTTCCAAGCATGTCACGTTTCCAGTTTTTTCGCCAAATAGTTGGTTCATGTTGGTTCTCACACAATAACATCTTGAGACAGTCTACAAGTCTGCACTGAAAACATCTTTGAAATGGCAGTGTGTCAAAACCTTGTACCCCTGTAGTTCACATCAAAATAGCTGGTAAATGGATGTTCATCCCCCTAAAAATGGTATTAATAGGTATTGATCCATAGCCAAATTCTTAAAACCACCAGCAAACAACTGTCAAACTGCACTCGGCCCATCGGCCTTGGCACAGAGGGAGCCACTTGGAGCAGTGGAGCCCGTTTCTGTAGCGAGAACCTTGCTGGTCGTGGATTGCAACGATGTGACGCCTTGCCATCTTTGACTAGCAATGACTAGCAATCCAAATGGGTAGGGTAGGAAAACGCCAATGCAAATGGCCCTGCGGTCACTGCCCTGTTCATTCAAACTTTTTGATGTACATGTACGGCTATTCAGTGCCATTCCACAACAGTACGCAAGGAAGTCAAGGTTTGCCAGGTGTGAATGTGTAAGCTAAGATACGTGGAAGGCCAATGCTGATGCCAGGGCCAGGCCTGAGAAAATGTAGAAAACCGCCTTGGTGAGAGGGTATTGCCAGTATCGCTGAGCTCAGAAAGCATCCTGTGACTTCTGTATCTGGAGGTCCACGTCCACATGGTCAATCAAACCCATAGAGGAAGTGCTAAAAAAAATGTGCTTTCTTATTCATCCTGCATTGCATTTCAAGCCTGCTCTTATGTCCAGGGCACTGGGTAGTTCAAGTGAGCGTATTTTGTCAAAAGGGTTGCAGAAGCTCTGACGGCAGCCCTTGGATTGGATTGCAGGTAGAAAAGTAACAAGTTTTCAGAGCACTGAGTTTGGAGATACCGAGATACCGGAAACAATTCCTGCACTGACACCCCTTTCGTTCCTTTTCGGTCGCAGTCACGGCCTCTTTTTCTTACCTGAAATCACCAATTGCTGTTTGCTTCAATGATCTTCAATGGTCCGTTGGCGAAATCTATGGAGATTGGCTCCAAGCTTCTCCATTGCCAAGAAGATCAGCGCAAAGTTTCCAGCAAGCTCAGCGGTGACGTTGGGAGTCTGAGGGCTTGGAATCAGGAGAAAAAGCCCGCAATAGCCCATCCCCAACATCACCAAATGGGTAGTATAGACATGTAGAAACAGAATATACCCTCTAAAACTGAAGGTTTACTGTGGGTTTACCACGTCAAATTTGGACTGCAACTTTTCGTCTGGTTTCGTGCCGTATCGCCTCGCGGTCCTCTGCCACAGCCACGCGCTCACAAATGGACGAGAAAAAGGCTCCCTGGCAAGTCCAAAGAATACCAGCACCAATTCCACCTGCCAAGCAGCAAAACTGCCATAAAGAGTCTCAAAACATGAAAAAACGCTTTTTAGTTGTAGGGAACAAGTGACATCAAGGGACATACCTTTCATGCCAGACATGTTGGATTTGGAGAAGATAATGTTGGGTTAAGGTGAGTTTATCCTCTGCTCACATGCAAAGTCTGTCTTGTTCACGCTATGCGATTACAAAGCGTGGCAAAGGCATTGGCGAACAATCAAACTTGGTGAAATACTGTCGATCTTCCCTCGAGAGTACAGTTTGTCACAACAAGACCTTACAGGATGTTGAATAAGCAAGTTTCGCCAGGTTTCATAGTTCATCATAGTTCCATCTCCGAGTGGCACATGGTTGCACTCATTCAGTCCCCCACCTACAAAGGCCCCTGCCAAGTTTATTATCAGTTGGTAGGAGTTGCTCTTGACGCAGGAGCCATCAACCTTTTCCTCCTGGTGCAAACGAATAAGTCTTGCAGCAGATTTATATCCCAAAGGACTGTGCGCCTGTATGCACCTGTTTCACAGCTTACATGATCTTTCATGAATTCTGGCTTCTCAGAGAGACGACAAAGTCGCACGCTGTCATGATGAATACAGTGCCAATGATCAACTAAGCCCATTGCACACATCAAAGCAGCGGTCGCAAAAAGGCCAACGTAAACGCAATACCTCAGCTCAGAAATAGGGATATACATGGATATACTGTATCCATCTGTATCCCTGAATCAACCTGCGTAACCTGGATAATCCTGGGCTGTTGTACCTACACCTGTCAGACAACATGGCCTTGGCCGAGTAACAGTCCCATGGAAAGAGAAAGGCCCTTCTTGGAGCCCAAAACTCCAAAGATCAGGGTGGAGAAGAAGAGGCTGCAAATTAATGTGGCGCCATAAAGCCTGCAGGGCTGTGCTGCTTTTTTCTGTCGGAAACTCTTCCGTTTGGTTTCTCACTGTCCCAATGGGTAGAAATATCTCACGTCGAGGCTCTTGATACACTTCCAGATTTACATGCTGGGTGCAGTCAACTCTAGCACGAACATCTCCTTGGTTTTCCCTAAAGGATTCCAGAACTGTTGAGTGAGCAGGATCGCCAAATCTGCATTGCTGGGCGTTGCACATTGCATTTCCAGCTTGACCATTCGAATTGGTCAGCACCGATGAGGCGAACAGAATTGGCGTTGTCACCGTGGCATGGTTTATGGCCAGCGTCCAACTCATCACCTCAGACCCAAAATGATCAAAATTAGACATCACGGAAATGTGCAGCTTGCACGGCCTTGCACGGCACCATCAAAAGCTTGTGATTTGGCGGAGAATCACACTAAACGATCATGTTGATTCATGCCTGTAGTAGTCTATCAAGGTGCCTTCCAAACATGTTCTACGCATCACAAAAAAAATGCGTCAAGCTAAAGCCACTTAAATACTGCCATGATGCTGAGAATTCTCGTCTACAGCGCTTGGACTCCTCCAAAAACAGCAAGCAAAATCTGTCGGCTGATGAAGAAATATCGAAAAATGGCGATAAGTCCACTGCAAAGGAGTGGTGATGAGTTGATCAAACCTAAAGTTATATTATGGTGATTATATAATGGTTATATTATGGTATATTAATGGTTATATTAATGGTTGTATTAATGGTTATATTATGGTGTGATAATATAACAGAGTCTATTTTCCAAAGAGCGGATCAAATCTAAAACCCACGGCTCCTGTCGACTAGATGTAAGAGCTTCACGCATTGTTCCTGGCAGGGATATCACCCCGGCGAGGCCAAGAACACAACACCGAGACGACTCATCACTCTCCTTCGCTTTTATGCCAGGGAAATTGATGAAACTTGGGAACCTAAATACACAAAACTCTGTTGTTTTTATATTCAACTGAAGTTTTCGTCCTTCTCTCACCCCAGCCCAACTCCTTCAGTAGTGGATGACATGGGGGAAGTTGATCCTTCTTCTGCGGCCATTGCTCCGGGTCTATTATGCCGGAAAGGGTTCTGAAGCTGAAGCCCAGAGCGAAGCCGACTCTTCGGAATTACTCGAAGATTACTGGAAGATACTGATGAAGACTGATGTTAACTCATGCCAATGCGCCAAAGGCATTAATCTTCTTCCAACAAGCAGTGCAGGTCCGGTGATGTTGTGCGTAGGGCTCGCACAAGTTGCTCGCAATAAATTCTGTAAACTAAAATGGAGGTGCATAGTTGACAGGATGACAGCAGTTTTATTGAAACCCTTGCCTCATAGATTTGGATGATGGGAAAATTTACAGGAACGCCCTATATTTGACGGTAAAAACCATGGTTTCCTGTAGATTTTCCCTTAAACCAATCCAATGATTGTCGAAATACAGCAGAGATCACCGTCCCACTTTGGCCCCCTGACCACCGCGAATTTCCCTTCGCTGCTTTAGATCAGCCTTCAGGCTATGAGTTGATCCATGGCGCGTTTTCCATTGCAACCCACGACATGTGCCATGCCCAAGTTAGGATGAATAGTGCCTAGTTATCCCACCATCATGAATGTGATGAATTAATGAATTGGTATATGACATGAAAATTATATATATACACAATATTATATAATTGCACACAATATACATATATGAATCCCTTTCGGGGATGGCCATCCTCTTTGGTGGAAAAAAAAAAAACATGTTTTGACGATGGCACGCAATAAAGACAAAGCACAACAAGCGGCACAGCACATGTCCACAAAACGACATCCGCCTCACTGGTGTCAGCCGTGATGCCCACATACTCCACCTGGAAATGTTGCCAGCTTGTGACATGATCCCACACACAGCAGATTTTCATAAAGCTCCGCCTCTCGCTGGAAAAGGGAGCAAAACCGAAAGACCAGGTGCCTGGGTCAAGGACGAAACGGGACTGGGAATTAAGCTTTTTAAAGCTCAGGGCAAGTCCTCAAGTTTATTCACACAGCGGAATGTGCTAGTGCTAGGGCTGCTAGTTGAAATGAGGTGAAAAGAGGCCCAAGCTGCCAAGCTTAAAGTGTTCCAAAGTGTTCCAGTGTTTGTTGATCCACCTGGTTCGTATCTTGCCTCTTAGACAACACCTTGAAACTTGGTGCCAGCAGTGCCCTAGTGTCAATTCTCCGTCGTCTCAGTCGCAGACCTGATGAGCCTCGGAACACAGACATTTTGAATCATATTGAGTCATATTGAATCATATAAAATCCTAGCGTGACATGGATGAACAACTAGATTTACAGAAGCAAGAGCCATGGGACCATCCCTTTAACCCCGTTCCTGCCGAGCTACCCTCCAGGTGGGCCAAGCAAAAACATGTCCTGAAAATTTCGCGGATGAGAGGGAAATCAGAATCCAACGCAAACCTTTCAAAAGAATTCAAAGGGCCTGCTGCTAAGAGGCTAAGCTGCTTGGCTCAAAATATAAACCTGTCCTAGATGCAACTGAGATGCATGACTTGACTCTGAAAAATCCAGCAAGACTCAAAAATCTCAAAAGTATTGCAGTGCTTTGTAGTTCTTTTGACGGGCACGGATTCCCATCACCATCCGCTAAGTCCATCCAAGTCATCCCTTCAGTCCAAGTCCTGGCGTAGACTGACTTTCTGCATCATCCAACGAATTGTCTCGAGCTCTGCAGGAGAGAAGTCCGTCTCGATGGGAACCAACGGAGCCAACGGAACCAACGAGGATGTGCTCTTGGAAGGTGACAATGCAACACCATCGAGCTCGTAGCAGAAAGGCTTCGAGTTCCTGGAGTTCCTCAAGCTGAGAGATGAAAAGAGTGGAGCTCGGCATAGCTCGGCTCTTTGGAGGACATTGCTTGAATTGGAAATAATTGGAATGTATCTTCATCACTTCATATCTTCATCACTTTGGAGGAAATGACTTTGGTTTCCGAAAGACAAATCATACACCGGAAGTTCATACACCGGAAGTTCCATCTCTTGAGCTTTTCTCACAAACTCATCGACAAACATCTACGCAAGTAGCTGTCATATCTGCCATTCCTAGCTGTGCCGAGTTTCTCAGGGGATTCCCTCTCTTCGTGTAGCTCATCCTCGGAACTCAGCCGCTCCACTGCCACGTAATTGGCGATGTCATCAGGGACAGCATCCCAATCGAACATCGAGGGATATCAACGGCGGCAAAGTTCAAATTCCACAAGTGACTAGAATCACTAGAATAAGCTAGAATTTGACATGAATGAAATGCAGGTAATCAATGGTAATCATAGGTAATCTAAGAAGACTTCGGAATTCACTGAGTCTCTCAGAGTTGTCCATGGCCTACGGCCTACGGGGCCTACTGAGATGTCATACGTCTTTGATATCGAGTCAAAAATGGTCGAAGTGAAGTGAACAGCGACGAATCACATTGAATCACCATGGTCCAAACGGTCAAACGATGTCAAACGCATTGCTCAGCATTGAAAATTCCGACTCGCCGCGGCTAGCCGCTTTTCAAACGCAAAGAGTCTGGTTTCCTCTGGCCGCTCTAATTAAGCAACCTGAGGTTAGCATTGGCCTTCGTTTGCTGCCCTTTTCATGCTATCATGGCAATCGCTTTGGAAAGCTCAAACAAACGTGCGCAGCGCTGGAATTTGGTGACATGAAGCACATAGGTGCTTTGAAAATCTGCAACATTAAATGCATCACAATTCCCAGCTGCGATTTCGCTCACATTTCAGGAGGCTTGAGAACCAGGCCGCTAGCGTCGGGCCTGAGGGCAGAGAATCTCAGAAAACTAGAAGATTCGCAGTAATTCTTTCTGAAGGTTCGAATATCGTTGAAAAGTATCCTTCCAATTCAATTTTGACACCATCTTACAAAACTATTTACAAAACTATTTACAAAACTATTTACAACTATTATGACCCATTTTTCTTGGGACTTGGCATGACTTGGCAATGATTGCACCTGGCAGTTTGTTTCAAAGGCCAAGGCATGACCATTGATCCTTCGAAAGCGCGCTTCCAGCTGCTCAGCCCTGGGGAAAGAACGTCTGAGCCGCGACAGAAATTTCTCGGAAGATCTCCAGTATTGGGAGGTTATTATTGAAGGAGAAATCATGAGAAATATCTCAAGAAAATATCTCATTATTGGCTTGCCTTTGGGCAAATCACACTTCAGTATACTTCAGTCACATGTTGCATTTGCCAACTCCACTCGACTGCGCCTGGAGTCCCAGCGAGCCAGCTCCTTGTCGAAAACCAGGGAACGAGAGACCTCCCCAGGCTGCAGCACGGCACGTATCGACCATATCGACCATATCGTGCCTTGGGTCCTAAGTCCCGTTCTGCGGAAATCAGAATAAATTGAATAAATCACTGCACGACAACCAGAAACAACCATAAACAACAAAAACTTGGGTGAAAACATTGGAAAACTGTATGGTCAGTTGTGGCATCGCCTGGCCTGCAAAGGTTGGGCCGGTTGTGATCGCCTTGTGGCAGGAAGTCGCAGGCGCATTGATGGGGTGATGATTGCTCCCCTAGTCGATGCAATCAGACTTAATGTTGAAACATGTTGAAAGAAAACAGTCAAAAAAAACTTGGATCATTAATTATATCATTGTGATTCATTGTGCATATTTGTGCATGCTTTTGTTGCGGCGCCTAATGGCCTAATCACTGCCCCGGACCTGCGGTGTGCGTGTGGCAACCTGTCCAAAACCTGCAATCTTCGCTGGGAGGAGGTGGGACCATTACCATTACCGTCAATAGATGTCTATAGCCATTTGTCTGCTGACTAATTCATGTCGTGGCACCTCTGGAAGGTTGCGCTTCATCTGGCAGCTCCGACAGAAGAGCGCATGGGGTAGGTACATCTGACCACAGTGCGGACATGCCTCAAGTGAAAAAACAGAGGTTGCACACAGCATTGACAGTTTCCACCATCCCCAAGAATCTAAAAGTCAATAGGCTGACATGGAGGAATCTCAGCCACGCTACCTAGATGCCAATGATTAATCAGTGCAGAAACCTGAAGAATACAACTCGGAATCTGCAAGTAGGAAAAAACGAACCCAGCTTCCTCGGGTTTCTCTGGTGCACTTTACACTTCTTGTATTTTCGTCGTAATACTGTGCCTGAACCAGGAGATTGTGTGCTGAAGCAGTGTTGCTGTTACGTTGAAGGAACCCCATGGAAAGGCAACACGCAAAGGGCGGTTTTATCAACAAGCCTCCAACTCCGACCGTAGAGCTTCATGTCCAAGCAGCGCAAACAGCATGCAAGGCACGAAGAAAAAAGTAAACACTTCGCTTCGGTCAAAATGGATGCAAGGGTGGCGACGAGCCAATCGCCCGTGACCCATTGCACTGAGGACCAAGTGGCACATTGGAAGACAGGGTTGCTCAGTGCTCAAGGAGCAATCAACAACAAAAAAGTCAAAAGTCCATCTGTCCCTTTGGGACAGTGCCAGGAGCATGCTGCACGAGGGCAGAATACGCACGGTATCCTCTGCGGGGTACAGCATTGTTCCTAAATAAACGCTAGAGTCACTATATAACTAGAGCACTGGTCAAAGCCTCGCTGGCAAGTGAACATGGATATATATATATATATTATATATATACGTATATATATATACTACATATATGCGTGTGTATACATATAGGCAGAGAGAGAGAGAGAGAGACAAAGTGATATACTGATATACAGTAGATTAAAATGGAATCAGATGAAACAAGTATAATATAGCCTAGGCATGCCTAGCCATATTCCTTTTGACCAGAAAGGAACATATGTTTGAATTCCGGCTCACTCAGTGGGCTTTCCAGCAATAGAAACCACATTGATTCGATAGCGGTTTCCTCTGCCATTGGGCAAGTTGAAACCCAGATGGGTACCAGCTAGGCTCACCACCTCTCCATCTGCAAGCACTCTGACATTCTCCACTACGACCTCATCATCCCTGAAGGACGGCCAACCATGGACAGTACATTCTCTGTGGAAGTCTGACCAAGTTCTGCCCTTTGGGGCTTCGAAAAGAGGTTTGCCTGTGACAGAGTCATAGAACATGATCGTGGAGTTCTCAGCTGATTGGTTTGCCATTTCTGCCGGCAATTTGGTGCTTTCCCAGGAGCCCGGGAACTCTGCGAGGTGCCGGTTGAAACAGCCAATCTCGTCGGCTTTCTTGTGATCAACTCCCCAGCGCAGTGGATTTTGTGGTGCTGCGACACAAGTTCCGTGTACCTTTGGAGACATGATCTGTGATCCCTTGAGGCTTGGCGCCATCTGACCTCCTGCAGAAGCTGGTGTACAGCCTTGGAGCAAGGAGCTTGCTCCCATAAGCAGCACAATCAGGTTGGCCAGGCTAACACTTCGCAAATTCATGGTTGGTCTACAGTTGGGGAGTCGAAAATCTCGAGATTCTCGAGACAACTCCGCAGGTGTGGCTCTCCAAGCCAACTGTAGATTTGAGCCAAACAGCTGCAGTGTCCGACAGCAGTCACTCAATTCAAGTATACAAAGTTGCACACATTCGCACAAGACTTGCTACATGCAGAATGAACTCATTCTTTATGAATCTTTATGATATTATATAGCTGACAGATGGTGCCTTTTTCGAATCTATGGCAGGCCAGGAATTCTTTGGGCCCGAGGCATAGTTCTGGCAGTTTCAGGATATTGGAGTCCTGATTTGCACAGCCAAGCTCTTTGATTTGGAATCTCGTGATTTGGCCTTTGGCACAGCGGATCCACCTGGCTTGAAGACATGGACATGGCTTGGCTGTGCGGCTGTACATGTTGAACTTATGTAGTCTTCAGATGCCTTCTGAACAGAATTCCAGCACAGCTAGTGTGTCGATTTCTCAAGCGTAAGCTTCCGGAAAGTACCCTGTGGGAGGCTGCCAACCTGAGGCCACCAGGTGAAAATCTGTGGATGTGGCAAACCCAATAATGACCTCCCAGTTGTGGGATTATTGGCGCCACATTAATCTATGTTGCATTCCATGACATCTACGACTGAGGTTTCAGCTCAGTGAGCTTTGGAGCGTCAAAGCGCACGGCCTCGCTACCTGAATTGGAACTAATACAGACTGTTTGCTCAGAAGCCTCTGAAAGCCTCTGAAAGCCTCTGAAAGCCTCTGAAAGCCTCTGAAAGCCTCTGAAAGCCTCTGAAAGCCTGAAATTGTTGGATCGGATCTTGGGCAAGTTGTTGATCTCAAAAGGGATCCAAGAGGCAGAAAACACGCACCAGGCCAAGGCGCTTGGGCTGGCATGTTCCAGGCACTTGAGGCCGGGTAAAGCATCGGCTTGTCCAAACGACTGAGCCGATTCCTTCAAATTCAGCCCTCGATCGGTTTTCCAAAGAAATTGTTTTCTAATGTTTTCTTATGGTTTCTTTATTCTTCGTTGCTCTTGGTGCATACTCCGACATGTCTTGTGACTGAGGAACTGCAGCTCTCACAGACTTTCAAGGTCCAAAACTGCCGTTGTCCTTGCAGCCCGTACTCTTTGCTCGATGTCGCAGAAACCTCGGATCACGGCTCAGCTGCCCCCACTGGTCTTCAAGATTTAACGCTTGAAAAAAACCTGTCATTTCTCACCTTTTGTTTTCGTGCACCCTTTGTCAATCTAGTGGAAATGGCTTCAAAACTGAAGACTCGCAATGTCGCAAAATTGCGTCAAAGATTCATGATACCGGCTGTGCTCGCAAGTATGCTAGGTTGCTCCTTGGCCCAATTAGAGTTGGCTTAGGATGGAATCCATCATGCCACTGCGCACGTCCTCATTTCTTTTTTCCATTTTTGCTTCCAGGGCTCTTGGCCAGGCCTTATTTTCCGGAGCAAATACATACCAGACCTGAGCGTGTCATTTGGCTGAGCCATCACTTCCACTGGGTTCAGAGGATCTGAGCCTTCTGCAGACTCACTGGTCTTATTGGGCTTGTTGAAGTCAAGACTTTGTTGACCGCCTCCTGCTCCGGAATTGCCACTCCAGAGAGAGGAGGGCACTCGCAAATTTGGGCTAGTACTTCTAGAGCAGGTCTCACCTGCTCGAATCTCAACACACTGTCTCGTCTGTCTCGTCTTGTAAGCGAGGCAAATCAGTGGCAGTGTCCAAAGATCTCCACAGTATATGCATCTGTAAATGCAGGTGCCATTTTGGAATATGTGCCTTGCAAAGCCGGTAAGGAGCCCCAGCTGTACTTGTCTTGAAGCCTTGCAGCCGCTTCGCCCCAGAGAGAGCATGGACTGTGGTCGCAGCAACCACTGCCTGGGGGCATCAGGGCCTTAAAGGCTATTTCTTCTTAAAAGCTTAGTCTTGCAGTCACAACTGGCTATGGTCAGCTATCGTCAGCTGTTCTATCAACAAACAACTCAAAGTGCCTACACTGGCCCAGCGGGTCACAATGCACCTGGCTAGATTCTGAAGGGCCCGCTGCATGCTCCATTGGCTGAGCTTCTTGGAAGAGCTCCTTTGAGGTTGGCGCTGCCACTGCTACCGCTGCGACTGCTGCCACTGCTGCAACTTTGGGTTCCGAAGGAAGCACCTTGCATGACGCAATGCGACTCAGGATGACTCTCGCAGATCATGCCCGCACAGCAGACAAGTTGCGCATCTTCCACAAACTCGTGAAAAAACAAGGGCTGTGTATGTACGGATTTCTGCTATTCAAGGTTCTCCACATTGCGTAGTAGATGTTCATGGATTTTCCAGCTACTATCAGCTACTACCCCCCTCAGCATTTTCAGCCTTGCCTGCTGTGTTGGACTTCTTCGCGCCACATTCGTGCCAGCTGAGGTCGGCAAAGCTGCAGAAGCCAGCGAAGCTGATGGCTGAACTGACGATATCACTGCCGCTTTCGGTACTCCAACGGCTGCTGCCTGCCAGACAAATAGCTGAAGTTCCTGATGCTACAAGCAGTTGCTATTCATGATTTCAAGTGGACAACTCATAGCTTTGACAATTTGGAAATACTTGGAATACTTGGAAATGCTGAATTTTATAAGCCAGGAAACTAGAATAACTAGAAGCTTTGATTGCAAGGGCTCCATCCCTTCAGAGAACTTTAGCATCGGGGCCTTAGGCATCTCCTGAACACGTGGAGCTTCATGCTCTTTGGATCTGGCGCTTGGCGTTGGAAGCTTTGGAATTGCCTCAGAAATGAGACAAGGCACAAACCCTTGTGAGTCCACCTGGTCCCAGGTGATTTGAATCTCTAGTCATCTACATTCTGTAAGATATTCTTTAACATATTCTATAAGATATTCTAAGATGTTCTAAGATATTCAAATGATTTGATTCTGTCAGTCAAGAGGCCACAGACGTTTCCATGTCCATCGGAGTCACTGGCCTGCAGCTTCCATCAGATCGGTAACCGGTTGAGTGTCCAAATTTCGCATGTGAGCTGCTGTCGCCTTGATTGTTGTGCTCTTGGAAGTGCTGTTGGCGGAGCCTGTGCCGCCTGTGTCACCGGTCGTATCACTCGACTCACTGCTCCGAGTTGAACAAAAAAGCATGAGATCAGTAGAAAACAACTGATCTCAGTACTTCATCTAGTACTTCAATGTACTTCATAACTGCTGAATGCATGAGTCAATGAGATCAGTAAAAAGCCTGTGACATTTACTACGAATGAAAAAAGTGGACCAAGCTCTGGGTGACGTGGCATCGCCTCCAGTTGCCGCGACCTGTTGGCCACAACCTGAAATCTTCAACAACAAAAGCATAGAAAAGCGCCAGAAACCCAGAAACCTATGGCTAAGATTGGCTGAAGTATGGCCTGTGTATCCGTCGGAGGCGGTGGAAGCTGGCTCCCAAGCCCCTGATCGCCGGCAGCCAGGGCAGCCAGCGCATGCAGAAAGGACGGAGCACCATTTAGTTTTTAAAAATAAAAGTGACAAGCCTATTGTATGATAAAGTCATATAAAATCATATAAAGTCATGGTTCATCACTTGTATTGAGCTCTGACCTGCTTTGGCACTGACGAGGTGAATTGCCGATTTGCAGGATTTCCCTGGAGGTGGATCAGGCCAAAACTTGGGAAGAAAAAAGTGTGGGATGGAAAAAAGGGGAGGAAAGGTGTGAAAAGTCTCTAGGAAATTCAATTGTCAAATGGCCAACTCACAACGCCGGACCAAAGAAAAGAATATCCAACCTGGCGAAAGGCCGCAGAAGGCAGCGCAGATGCACCTGCAAACAATGGCATGTGGCACTCAGTAGGGTAAGGGATGTACTTGGTGTGGAAACTCCTTCACCGTGTCGCTTGTTGTGCTTGTTGATCTTTTGCCCAAAAATATGTAAACTAAAATAGACTAAACTGATCTAAACTGTTTGCTTGAGATCTGATAAACTAATGGTAACCCCATCTCCAAGTGTACGATCCATCCAGATTTTTCACATGTCTCGCCTCGAAGCACGGTGGTGGAGGCCACTCGGCACAGTGGACAGGGCATCCGCCGAATCAGCATCTGACTGGAGCATCATGAGCAGAACAAATGATGACAGGAGACCCACAGGTCCCATTCGTCCGACTCCTCTCGGCAAATCCAACAAGTGTTCCTCAGTTTTCGACATCCCATAGCTGTTTTCTGACGGTTTGTTTGAAGTGTGGAAGATGATGGAAGATGTTTTGAAATGATTGTTGAAATTGTCCAAATGTTAAAGAAGTCTGAATGGCCACAACACAAGAATCGGATCGAGACTACCGGTACCAAGAAGCTGCAAGTAGTCTTCAAAGGAAGATGGAACGCACCTGCCAAAAGCACGGTATGACTGAACTTGGTCTTGCATCATGGGCATCTTTGGGTTCAGATGCGAAATTTAGCTGCCTTAAGTGAAGCATAGAGAAATAGTCAAATTCAAGTCAAGGGACTTGTCGCGACCTTTCTCAAGGGGTCGCTTGATCAGTACTGCCCGTGCCAAACCAACATGTACCACCTGGACAGACAGGCAACAATGGCAATAGAATTACTGTGACTTTGCAATAGCAATTTGCAAGCTTTTAAGTGATGTCAAGGGTCTATCAGGGAAAATCAAACTGAATCAGACTGCAGGTCCTAAACCATCAACGCCATCGCTCGCCTGCTTGCCATTTGCCATGTACTCATTGAGAAGATGTGCATGCGGATCATCTCTGCTAGTGCGAGGAGAGTATGCCTCAGACATCGCAAGCTCGAAAGAGCAAGTCGCTGTAGCAAAGGTTCAATCAGCAAACAAAAGCCTTCTACCGTGTGCCATGGTACAACAAGGAACAGCAATAAAAATGGAAGCAAGGCGAACACAAAGCAAAGCATACAAGAAATCCATAGAAGTCAAACATCATCCACTGCGAAGTGAAAGTCACCTAGCCTCTGACACTGGCAATGGATCGCCTGCCAGAAAATCGAAGACTCGCGACCTCCAGTCCTGATCCAATGCATCTGAAGCAGGAACTTTCATAACTTTAGGAACTTCAGTCTGGTTGCCTTTGGGTCGCGGTCCTGGTCGTTGTGCAAGTCAGAATTTCGTCGCCAGCCCATACCCAAAAAGTCAACAACTCTGTTGCCTCCAGTGTACATTCGTTCCACTGGAGTCCACTGGTGTGTGCCCAGGCACAAATACCTCAGATGCCAAGGTACAAGTGAGCCGTGTTCGAAAACACTTAGTATCAACTGATTCAATTGGTTACCCTCTGGTAATTTAACATAGCTATTGAAAATTGCCATTTATAGTGGATTTTCCCATGAAAAATGGTGATTTTCCATAGTTATGTTAAATTACCAGAGGGTAACCTACTGTATAGAATTGCTTTCGCGCGGCTTTCGCGGAGCTCTCGCGACCACAGTTTTAGCTTTCACGGGGACATCTTTGTTGTTGTTTACTTTCGCGGCGCTTTCGCGGAGAACATGTTTTGTGGGGAAGTGTACTTTCGCGACGAATGTCTTCTGACACTCTTCCGAAAGGCTCTTTCGCGAGCTTTCGTGCCCAGCTATTTTCCTTTCGCGGAAACACCATAGGCTGACTCCCTGAGAAAATTTGCTTGAGGCATTTTTGAACGCTGCTCAAGTGTCGTGATGTTGTCAGGTCAAGGCAATCTGTCAGTTAGGTAATCGTGGACCCAAAACATTGGACGCTTAGTCAGAGCTCTAAACCATGCAAACTTGGGAGTGAGGCCGATATCCACACATTTATGCATTTGACAGTCTTTCACAAGACCAAGTCAAGGTTCCCAACCATGCCACCCCACGCATTTTCTGGAAGGACCTGAGCGCTGCCGATTGATGTAGCCCCGGATCCCCGTTGCAACCGCCAGGGTGCCGGACTGGAAATACATAGACCATTGCGGCGATTGGAAGACACAGCTCTCTTAACCTGCAACAGCAGCAGCAGCAGTCTGAATCACCACGAGTTGCTCCTCCATATCCTGAGATGTCAGGCAAATTGCGGTGTGCAAAGCTACCAATGACCAGTCTCATGTTATATACGTAAGCTCAGAACAGGGCTAAGTCAGAAACAGACTGTCTCACATGAAGGACTTCAGACCACAGGACACTGATTGGTTGGCCTCTTTGCAATCTCGCTGGACTCTCTGGCACTGAATCGCCGGAAACAACTTTTCAGTCAGCACAAACTGACATTGAACAGCGTGTCCAGTTCTTCACAGGAGCCATTCAACGTCCAGAAGGGATCGTGAGGAAAGGTGCCACCAAAGTAGAACATCTCTGCCTGACGAGTCAAAAACCCTCAGGTCTTGACATCCAGCTTTACTTCCGACTGGCAATAGCAGTTTCACCAAAGTCGTCATAGCACTGCAGGATATTCGATATGACAAATTCTGTCAGCAAATTATGGGAACCAAATGGGAAACATATTACATATTACATATTATGATTACTTCAAACTACTGGTTTTTTTCCTGGATTCTGCAGCGTCGCCGGTGTGCCCAAATAGTGACAGGTCCACATGCCTCCAGGGGACCATGAGCAAAGCCATGAGCAAAACCTGCCCCAAAGCAATCACAGCCGCAAGGACAGTCGGCTACGCAGCCGCCACCTGCGAGTCATGCAAGTCGTGCAAGTCACTCCGACAGTTTCAAGGAGGTCCGGAGGACCACAGCTGTGCAGCCCACTGCCTGCACCAGCACAGCAATCTGCACAGCCAGCCAGGCCCTCTGCGCAACAGGCACAGATTGCAAAGAAGGCTGCTGCAGCAAAGAGCAGCAGCACTGAGAGCCTCAGGATCGGATCTGCAGATATGCAACTTCGGTTTGTGAGAGCTCGCATTAGTCTTGTGGCTTCAATGTGCAAGACTCGATCCAAGTCAAGTTACCACAGAATCACGGACCAGAGGAAGAGGACCGTGAGGTAAATCACTACCTTCATTGGTGAAGCAGTGGAGTCGTTGCTTATGAGTTCTATGGAAATCTGATGGCATCTTGCCTATTGTCGTGCCTTACTCAAACTGAAAAGAAAGACTTTTTTCACATGAAGTATACCAGGTACCAAGAGACACAAAATAAATATGCCCAGCACATCAGCTCAACCACGTAGATGCTCCAAGCCTGACAACGTCAAAATCGTCAAACGCTATAAATCGTCTACGTCCCAAGAGACGTTGACAACACTAATACTTATTATATGGTATGATCAAAGAAGCCTTCAATTCTGGATTTCATTCACCAGGAACTGAAAGTGATTCCAAGCAGCCAAATCATCCATGAAGGAATCGCTGCTGTATTGGGAAGGCAGCACACAATCACCCGGGCAGGTGCTTGGCCTGGCGGCACATTTCTCTGAGCCATTTTCGCCTCTTTCTGTTTAGTACAGCTTATAAATCTATAACCTGTCCTTTCCTGCCAATTCTCATCCTAGAAATTCCTAGCACAAGAATGAATAAGATAGGATTGCGCCAAGGAACATGCCCACCATACGGCGAAAAATGTTCCAAAGCCCGGGCCTTGGAAAGGAATTTTCTACGGCCAAGGAAAGCCTGATCTCTGGCTTCAGGCTCGCCCCACCAGGGAAATCCTGGAACTTTTCCTAAGCACTAGCTATGGAAATCCCAGTAATTGCATCGTATTTATTCATGCATTTTACTGTGGTTTCGCGCAGGTTACTTCGAAAAAGGCTCCAAATAAGACAGTCGTATTATAAACATGTCGCAAGACGGAAATGAAGAATGTAAAGGCACATGGACAGGTAGACCCATTGGCAGACTGAGGCTAGAAAAGGATGCGATCACGGTAAGACAAGATCGGATTCTACATACGATGGAATAAGGACAACAATAAGATAGGCTACGATGCTGTATAACATAGGCTAAGCATGGTTAGACTGTGACAATGACATAAACATGAAAACAGAATACAATGGGACAAAATAAGACAAAAAATCAGACAAAAATAAGACAAAAATAAGACAAGATAGTATGGATGGACGGATGGACTCTATCCTTTCGTCTCTTGCTTGTCAGTTCAGTCTGAAAAACTAGACTCCAGATAGACGAGCAGGACTGACAGGACATCTGGTACTTCAGGGTTATGACTCTGCTGCAGCACCAATGACTTGTATCTTTTCGCTTGTGTGCAACCTTGGCCGTAAAACTCTGGAAAAGGTCTGCAAATCCAAGCTGCCTGTGATGGTCACAAATTGCTCGCTTTCTTCCGAAGGGCACGAGTAGGAGCGCCAATGCTAGAAAATAACGATAAAGATTCACCAACCTCAAACGACCGCGATTTGACTGTAACAAGTCCTAGCCCTTATATCATTTGACGTGGCAAAAGAAGCAGTCACCACGTCCATCCAACGATGTGATTTGGATCTCTTTGCATGCCAGCAAGCAAATACAGCGAAATCCAGTGTTGAAAATGAAACTGTTCAAAGTTGTGAACTCTTCTCAGGTTCTCAAAAAATCTGATTCAACCAGGTCTCAACAACTCGATGACTCTGGACGCCCACATGGAGAAGGTATACACCACACCTTTCAAAACTTGGCGCTTTGAGGATCTTCAAAGGATGATGGAAACAGACAATGTGACAATCTCTAAAAATCTTCACGGTCATCTTGTGATGTGAGCTATACAGTTGAATATATATATATATGTACATATTATATAATAATTAATTATATATACATCAAAGCCATTGGCATGAGAGTCTGGGGGCAGACGGAAAGGATTCGCTGTCGTCAAATGTCTGTTTTCAAATGTCACAAATTCTTCCATGTGAAGCCGATCATAGCCAAGGAGCCCATGCATTTCGCCGAGTCAGTCTCGTAACCTGTAAGGCCATGCTTCACAGCGTAGCCCCAGCCACAATAGCAATTCCAACCTGTCGACCCCACCACAAAATCATAAAAGAGCACCGCTGCATGTCCACGCTCGGATGCAACAACACGGAAGATGTTTCTGTAAATGATTGACAAGCAGAAGGGAGAAAGATTTTACGTTCGAAGCAAATGATGTAAAATGGCTGCAAAGGGGCAGTCCCTCCAACGGTCTTACCGCAAGGCCAATTTCCCTAGGACACGCTTTAGAGTTGCCCCGCCTGGTAGCATGCAGCTTGCTTCGCTAATATTCAACAATTTGACCTCACACCGTTGCACTGGGCGGCTCCATTGTTGTGTTCCACATCATGCGGCCCCTGCCAGAGTGATTCTATCAAAAAAGATGTTGTAGTACGGATCTTTAGTCTTCGATTCATGATAATTCCTGGCGGAGTCTGACCAAAAAGGTGCTAACGAATGATCATACATGGATGCTTAGATGTCTGGAAGACGGCAGTAACCCACTTTTTCCAGCACCAGAGCAATGCTCTCAACAGCTTAAGAGAATCATTTCTTGCAGACCAAGCTGCACATTCTTCGTCACTTGTACAGCTGTACTGGGAGCATGTTCCTGTTCATGTGGATCGCAACTGTCGTACATGTACGTCACAGAATCATGCCCCTTCAATACGGATTGCCGGCGATGCTACATAATTGAAAAAATGACTAGATGGACTAGATGACTACCAGCTGTTGATTTAGATGCTATGTTGATCACCATACTGTTACTTCCTGCGCACCGTGAACAAACCAAAAGGAGAAGGAAAAAAAAACAAGGGGGGGCCTGAGAACCCAAAAGCAAAACGACAGCAAACAAATTTGAGTAATACTGATAATTGGTTTATTTCTTTTTCGCCTCTTGCCAGCTTCTTTTTAGAAGATGAACATT
>Ga0126342_10002301_pt1:0-27500 | contig 29437 bp, 29 predicted proteins | sample Cyp1metagenome_FD_92528 | JGI IMG/M metagenome (GOLD analysis project Ga0126342, IMG submission 92528) | Coral microbial communities from Lord Howe Island, Old Settlement Bay, Australia - Cyphastrea 1 metagenome | ecosystem: Host-associated > Invertebrates > Cnidaria > Coral ...
TGGACGCTCACACAGATCACAATCCGACAAGTCCTTGAAGAATTTGGGAATCTTCAGGATTATGATGCAGGAATTTCACGTGAGGAACTCTGTGCAGTGCTCAATTATCTGGCGGAGCCATGTGCATGGAACTTTCTCACAGAGATCACCTATGAAGCGGCAGAGACTGACCATCTTCACCAGCTTGATCTGTATGAACAATGGTGCATGGACGTTGCGAATGCAACTACATCATGGAAGCCGACTTTGTGCTGTCCACGCCCTCTCTTCCGTGAACGTGTAGTGCTACACGCATACTCGGGAAGAAGGAGACCGGGAGACTTCCAGTGGTTCCTAGATGCTCTAGGCAGGCAGCACAAATTGGAAGGTTTTTATGTTGTGTCCTTAGATATAGTCATAGACTCTACGTGGGGTGACATCAGTAACCAACAGACTCAAAAGTTTTGGCTGGACTCGCTCCGGTCTGGATTTGTCCTCGGCTTCCTGTCGGGACCCCCTTGCTGCACTTGGTCCATTGCGAGGGGTAAGAAGGTGGCCAATTCCAATCGAAAAGGGCCTAGAGTTCTACGCGACCGAGATGCCCTCTGGGGATTCATGTCGGTGTCGCTGAAAGAGAAGCGGCAGCTCTACGACGGGCATTTGCTTTTGGGGTTCAGTCTGCATGCAATGGTCTTGCTTTCATCAGTTCAAGGGTGTGGAGCACTTGAACATCCCGCAGAACCAGCAGACGAGAACGCAGCGAGCATTTGGAGACTGCCTCTCATGCAGATGATCACCGCTCTCCCAGGATTTCAGCATTTTGAATTCGCACAAGGCCTTCTAGGAGCCGACAGTGCAAAGCGTACTGGGCTACTTGCACTGAATCTTTCTGACCTCCCGACATTCTTGCGCGGCAACGCCATTTGCGCCCATGTCCCGAGAACCCAGACGATTGGAATGGACGAAGCTGGCCAGTTCAAGACAGCTAAATTAAAGGAGTATCCTCCTGCACTTTGTAAAGCCTTGGCAGAGGGATTTTTCTCCACTTTTCCACTGTCCACAGAGACAGTGAAGGCATCTCATTTACCTCCGGAGTTCCTTCAACGATGCAAGCACATGACTTGCACCACCATGGGCCAGACCATTGGCGCAGACTACGCAGGTAATTGAGTTGCAGGCAAAGACCAGAATTCATACTGAGAACTGCCGCAGCGCGTGTCCGCTTCCATGTGCAGTCAGCCAAAAAATATATATAATATAGGCATCATACAATAGGCGTTCAACGGGATGGTCTTTGTCCGGTACCAGCTCCGCTTGCTCACCGGTAAGCCGGGGAAAGAAGACATAAGCATGTGTGCCAAAGCCGGGGAAGGATACCAAAGTCAATGCGCCAAACTAATGTCACCAGTACTGTCAAAAATGAAAAAGCATCACTCCCCCCACCGCCGTCCCCAGCCTCCTGGCCCGGGGGTCGGTGACAGGGGCGGCAGCCCTTAAATAATGTTGTGGTCCTAGCAAGAAAGCAACCTCAAGAGAACCCCAGGAAGAGCAGAAGCAGAGTCTCTAAAGATCTATAAAGTCACTTTAGAGTGCAACCAAAACCTCTAGAATGCGGCAGAGATTAGAAGACCTGTGGGGGCTACCAAACCACAAAGTATATCTTCTTTGTATTTGTTTCATTTTGTTTCAACCCTTTTCCTCGACTTTTCCTCGAGCGCTGCTGACAAGTTTTTAGTTCCCCGGAAGCTTTTCGGAGGCACATTGCCAACAGGCTGCCGTGCTTGGCTGCAACGCATAGTTGCCAATCTGCTGTAACAAAGCTGCAGTCTGCCTGCAAGGTGCGCTGACTTGAGATGACACTCTCTCGTTCCACGCCACGAATTCTTGTCAAAACAACTTTTCAACTTTTCAACTGTGCATTCTTTGCACATCTTTGCCACTGCGTTCCAATGTGTCCACATGTGTCCACTGTGTTCCACCTCCATCTGTTGCTGCCGCAGCACTAAATCTGGGAGAACAGCTTCTCGTTCCATCTGAAATAGCACGGAGAATGCACCCTGGCGAGCGTCCATTCTTCTGACTTGCCATTACTTGTGTACAACTTGCCGTAGCAAACGATTCAACAAATGATTCAACTTGATTCAAGCTCTGATGTGTAACATTTTCCGGCATTCTGTCTTGGCCCTTCTCTTGTGCCAGCATGTTTTGAAAAGTCCTGATGTGTTCGACTTTTCCAGGAAAATAGCTCTCCCACACAAGATCCTCTCACATCCTTTCAGTGCCTGCCAGTCCAAGCTTTTCTTGCAAGCCACAGCAGCGGAGTTGAATGCCAGCATTATCTCCACTTGGGTCTTGGGTTGCCTGAACATAGCGAATGACTGACCTGTTCTGGCTGCAGCATTTAGCCTAGGTAGCCTCGTGGTTTTGCAAACACAAGTGTGGTGACTAAGGGTCATTTGCCCGTCGCATCAAAGTGAAAAATCTACTTGCTCAGTCAGGCAGCGGCATCATGTTTGTTGATCCATTCATTCCCCTACTTTTTGACCCCTATCCTGTTATATTTACCCCTGGACCTGTTTTCTTGACCCCTGGACTTGTTTCTTTAACCCCTGCACCCAGGGGTCAAAAAAAACAGGAGAGAAGGGGTCGAAAAAACAGGTGGTCCAGTCAGGCAGGAACCTGTTGAGTGTAAGGCCTTTTGTCTTGACTTAGAACACTACCCAATACTTTTATCGCAATTACTTGAAACGCAACAAGACCCCTTCAACTTCAAGGCAATGCATCTGCTTTCCAGTTCAGTCATCACTCTGATCATCCTTTCCCTTCCAGTATTTCTTGAAAAAAAAACGGCTTTTTTTGTCATTGACAATTGAACCATGGGAAGAGCCACAAAAAGTTCTGGAAGCATGCAACCAACGACAAGACTACTTACATCGTAACCAGTTCTCCTTCGCACTGACATGCAAGATGGTGCAACATGTCGAATGCCAGCCTCCAAATTTTGCTGCAGTCACGATGTGGCTGGAGCTGACAAGACTGAAGCATCCTTTGTTTGATGCTGCTATGGCTGCAATGGCTGCCACAATGACGTGCTGATTGACAGAGTGCCAACGACACAAGAGTCACAAGAACATCTGAATATGTGAAAGTCGCTCGTTGGCACGCCTTCTTTCCATGTTGAATCCAGCTTCCCACCGTTTCGAATAGCCGTGTGAACGGTTTACCTTGTGACATTTACTGCACTCTGATGCATCTCACTATCATGTTTTGCCAAACTGCTACCCCACGCCTCATGCACCACCCCGCGCTTGAGGGAGACTACCTCGCAAGGGCCGATCACAAGTAGGACAACATTTTATTGAAATCAACGAACGATTGTCATGGAATGGTAGAGTTAGGTAAACAGGTAAACAATGGTAAACATATCTATCCGTCATGTTAGGGTGATTTCGAACTGCATTTGCACAACACGTTTTATTTGTCAAACAAAACATACACACGCAATAGTCATATGTCTACACACCAACACACACAAATATTATCGAGATGGCAAGACACGCCACAACAGTGAATCACACTAATGTGAAAATGCAGCATCCAATGTATGCGTCATTACACAAACAACACCTTACAACAAACATCTTACAGCACTTTCTTTGGCATCATGGCTGATAACATTCATGTCACGACCGGTATAATTACAGATGCACACCTTTGCATACCGTTGCATAGTGCAATAAAGTGCAATAAAGTGCAATAAAGTGCAATAAAGTGCAATAGATATTAATCGATATTAATCGTAGTGTAACCGTTAGATACCGTTAGTACATGTTAGTACCCAAGAACCAAGGAGCTGTTCCACGCTGAGGTCATGGCTGCCACGTTGCCTGGACGCTATCCTTGCGAAGGCAATCGGAAGGCAGAATCGGGATCAATATGGATCAATATGGATCAATGGCAGTCAATGGCAATGAAATTTTCTTGCCATTTCTTGTCATTTCTGGTCTCCAGGGTGTGGAGATTTGAATCTTCACAAAATGCAAAGGAATTCTTTGTTCAAATATGTTCAAATCTTAAATGCGGCTCCCACTGAGCCCCTCCTTAAATCGCGACTCTTTCTCTCGGCCTTTGTTGTCTGCACCTGGATGGGCTGGGCTCTACGAATTTTGTGTCTGAGTTCCATTGTGAAGGATTCGATGCGCAGTTTCATATGTTTCATATGTTTCATGTTGGCTTGCCTTTGGTGGCGGTGTTCGGTCTGGTCCTGCTTGCCAACTTGCCTGGGAAGCTGTCAGCAGAGGCAACGCAGAGCGGAAATGATACAAAGAATTCTGACTTCAATGCTCCACAAATTAAAGCCGCATAAACAACACAACATGCTTCTAGTTGGCCCACCGCCCGGAACAGCCCCTTTACTTTGTCAGAAGCCTATGGATTCCACAAAGGCCGATTCTGCCGGAATTTTTAGAATTTGCATTTTAGTGCGTTACTGGATGTCTTGGTGATGATAGCACGCTGGCAGGGAGGGGTGATGGGCTCCATTCCTATGGTCCAAAAACCAGACATGATTCCCCCATGGAATTGCGTGTTAACAGAATTCATAAAGTTCCAGAAAAACTCATAGTTGGCCGCAACTTGATATGACGCTTTAACAGCAAATTACACTCGGAATTACATGAGAAATTTCAACCGTTGTAAATTCCCTTGCTAATGCTGCAAGATTCTTGCCCGATGTTTGCGGACATTCAAAGTACCCTGAATCTGAGAAACAATGAGCCATGTTATTTCGTACCACGGTCTGTGAGCGGTGGACCCGGTGGAACTAGTTAGCAGTATGTCTTGACGTCTAACATCGTCTGGCCATGAGTGTTCTGTACGAGCTGCGGTAACAGAAAAGCATTGGAATTCGTTGTGCTTACAGATCTTACAGATTACAAGCCCCAACGAGTGTGCTTCAGATTGTTCAAAAGCCCCCTGAGCTCGGTCTAGTTGGACAAGATTCTGTACCTTAAACCTTTCCACCGTTCGCTCTATCTCAACAGGGACGGAAACTTCAAAGTCTCTATCCTTACCAAGTTTTACAGCCAAATATCTTTGTGTCGTGTAGTTGCCTTGGATTAAACTCCTATTAATGCATAGTGAAATGTGGTCTGGGCGCTGGCACAGACAAAGCTTCAGAAGCTGCCAACCACCACATCGCGGCAACAAGCCCTGACCTTTCACATTGTTTCACAAGATGAAACAAGGACATGTGACACATGTGACATGTGCAAGGACTACATTAGGACTACATTACATATGACGTTGGAGAATGTCCAGGAAAAGCTGTCTCCCGAATACTGTCACTTTGCTGCCTCCCGGTGTGCATGAGGAGGGCCTTCAGCTGCACAAATAATGATTGAAGTGATTGAAGAGCATACATAGACACAGGGTGGAGAAATTGAGAAGCCGACAGTCGAGGCTATCATTATCACGCCTTGGAGAATCATTCCAGTTAGTTGACTCTATAGTTTTGGTAGCGGATGGTGCTGTGGTTTTCAGCATGTGTGCCGTATTCGTTTCTTTTAGCAATCTTTGGGCAAGCATGGCCTCTCTCTGGGGCAAAGCATGCAAATTTTCTGAAATCGGTTTTGCAAACAAATTGTATTCTGTTTGCTCGGCTTGACACTTGAAACCAGCGCCAGCAAGTGATGCCGTGAAGACACAGCCAGTATTGCAAGGGCGCCGATAGGTAAACCCAGCCTAAAGTGCTGAGGCACAGGGGTGTGAGACAGGAAGAGACTGCACCTGTCCTGTTGAACCAGGCCCTCCTCTTCGGTCTGGGATAAAAGTCTGGGAGAAAAGTCTGTTTGATAAAGGAAAGTTTTTTTCACTGAGATCACTTGCAACTTTTTGAACATCGTGCTTCCCACGAAACTGCCCGCTTCACAATACTCAATGACTTGACATTCAAATCACGTCTTCAAACAAACACATATCTTCAGTCTGTCCAAGGAACAAATTGCCATATTTTGCATCACAAAAGTGGCCGCTGCGCAAAGCTTTCCAAGCCAACCGAGCCTCCACAGTTCTGGGAAAACCATATACAACTAAAATCGAGAGTCACACGTGGCATCGTTTTCAAGACATGCAATCTTAAGATGATAACGAAAGAATAAACCAATTGTAAAATCTGTAATTTCTTGGAAAGAGCAGGAATGGCAGGTTGGGCAAAACATGTTAATGTTGATGTGTGTCTGTGCGTGATTCAACCATGTGTCCTGAATCTTTGCAAAAACCGGGTCGCAAAAAAATCAAGAGTCGTTTGACAGTCCAAAAAACAATATTCTGAAATTACAGAAAAAACAAAATGCATGCCAACTACTTCGAAGTAGTGCTAATGTACTTTTGCCTTTGAACATGTAACAAAGTGTTGTATGAAACCGTCGGTGGACAATTCAATGAAAACAATCCGGCCTCAGCCTCGTTTTCGAGCTGCGCCCAGTGCTGCACCGACAGCGTCATCACATGCAGTGCCACAAATACAGCTGCCAGCTGGGCGCGGCCCCGAGATCGTTTGGGGCTCAGTGGCCTTACGTCCTCAGATTTCTCGCAAAAACCGCGACCTACCGAAATCACCAAAAAAAAGGAAGTCCATATATACTATATCTCCTGAAAGTAGCTCGCCCAGGCACTACTTGTATTCTGTGCTGCTGGGTAGCAATCTGAGGACAGACAAAAGTGCTCCTGCTGCCTGTGATTTCTGTTGCGCCCCCCACACCATCAAATTTTCCATTACGCATCCACATGAACTTCATGGCTATCTGGTCTTAACGTGGCCGATGATAGGGACAAAGGCCTTGCCCAAGATAGGTGAACGCGCAGTTACCTGAAACCGGAAGATTGATATATCAACTATGGTGGTGCTTTCGTGCTTTTAGATTTTCTTTCATAGTTGGAATGTCTACAAGCGGTTAAACACGCACAAATAGCTTGAGATAACGCGATATAGCACCTCAACCCCACAACATAGGTCCACTTTTGTTTATTCCACAGCGCTGCGCACAGTTTTACCTGTTTTTTTTTGAACGTGGCATTGGCCCAAAATGGCCCCCAAACTCTGTATTCTTGCTCCATTGCTTTATGCTTTTTAGATTGGATTCTGCGTTGTGAGTGGCACCTTCGCGCCGCGGTGAATAACATTGAACAAATCAATAATCAAGCAAAAAGCAAACAAATTCAACACTTTTTGTGTGACTTCAAACGTGGCTCACTGATCGAGACAAGTTGGAGCACTGGGAATTCTAAGCCCAAGAACAATGGAAGCGAGGAGTGCTGCCGACAATACAGCATAGCCCTCGCTCTTTGCTTCCGCAGCGGCTGCCCCCAGGATTGCCAGAAGAATGCGGAGTGCAGTCAGCAGCCGCGCTGGCCAGGCCAAATAACCTCCAGTAATTCAGCTGAATCTCTCCACATGGCCGCTTTCAATTTGTCGTGGGAGAAGGCAACTATTTCTGCATCAATCGGCAATACAACCGCCACGTCTATGGCAACATATTATCCAACCGTCCAAAATCCAAAGCTCCAAAGCAAACGGCCCTGGCGGTCATACTGAGTCATGCTAGCTCCACAATGTGTGACTGTGCAACTCTGTGCAACGGTGACCGAATGTGCCTCCATTGAGCAAACCAACAGATGCTGCACACAAAATGCCACAAGCGCCAAAGAGCGCCCCAGGCAAAGGCATGCTGGCACCTTCCTCGGTTCCCAAACAAATCTGTGTAACAAAAGAGCTACGCTGCATGGATGACCGTCCAATACATGCAGCAAATTCAATGAGACAAACAGGCTATCGGCTAGAAGGACTGGTGGTAAATCCAAATTATCGACCTGTTCCTTCATCTTCCCGTTCAGATCCACGATGCTTCCGATGACTTCGCTTTTTTCACACAACTGGTCAGTGACTGCAGAATTTCATAGAATTTCAGCATACTTTGGTGTACAAAGGATGATGGCCAACAGCTGCAGCTGTAGCAAGCTGTACCTTGTAGCAACCGTAGCAACCGTAGCTACACCTTGTACAAACCCATGGTGTTTCTGTCAAGGCTCCAAGATCTGCTCCAATAACAGCACAGTACATGGCAGGGGAAGAAGAACTCCCAGCACCCGCAAGGAATCTGAACATCGCAAATCACGTTGACCAGCAAGCATTGATACGGGCCCATCCTGCGTATCAGAGCTATTTTGGGTGAAAGAGCCCATGAACCCGACACATGGCGAGCTGTGAATGAATTCAGCTTCAAACTCCATCAACATTTGGCACTATATGCACTATTTATGCACTATTTATGCACTATTGTCAGACACTCCTGTGAAACACCGATCGGAGACGCCCTTCCGAGACACTCTTGCGGGACACTCACATGGAGCACTCGATTTTGGCACTCAAAACACACTCTATGCAAACACTCCTGAGACCCTCCCAGAGGAAACTCTTCTGAGACACTCTTGTGGGACGCTCTTGCAGCACACTCTTTGAAGACACTCTTCTGAGACAGTCCTGTTGTGGACACTATTGCAAGGCACTGACTCAAAACCCTCTGCTGAAATTGAAACACTTGAAACACCTTGCGGGACACTCTTCTTAGAGGCTCTTCCTTGGACACTTTTGTCAAGAGACTCTTCGGAGACGACTCTTTAAAGACCCTCTGGTGGTACAAGGCTGTACAACATGTTTCGAGACATTCTTATTTGAAACTCTTGCAAGACACTCCTCTGAGCGTATACCACGCGATGATTTGCACTTGGTCACTCCTACATCTCTGTGCAGCGAATCGCCCGCACTTGCAACACATCCAAAATTGACCCTCTTTAAGTTTCCCTAAGGCACAGCAGGGAGCACAGCACAGCCGGAGGGCAAACGGCAAAGCAAGGTCTAGCCAATTCTAGGCAACAGTCAACCTCCAGACCGAGAGAAATGACATGAAATGACAAATATTGAAAAACCCTTCGCTATCTTCGCTACGGGAAAAGGATGAACAAGGTCCACTATGGTCCATGGTCCACGAAAGTACAAGCGATGCTCCTGCAACTTCCCGAAGTCATCATCTCAACATGTAAACATAATGGACTTTTAATGGACATAAGTTACATAACTTTGACACAAGTTTGACACAAGACATCATAAGACATAAATTCTCACGAGTCCGTCTCTACTCTTCCCGACCTCAGCGAGCCACCAGTCTCCGTTTCCTCTCTCACGCATGGGCTGGCACCTGCGAGTGTGTCAGTTCGCAGCCAAGGGATCAGCTTGAACGCAGCTCGCAACACAAACGCTCGCACTTCTCTTGCCGCAAGAATCGTACTTTCATTCTGATTTCTAGGATTCATCACAATGCCATCACTGTGTCATCACTCTAACGGGACCCTAAGGTCATCGTGCCTCTCTTGTATATGGTTCAACTCTGCAGCGTGAAAGGAGACGTCCTGGAAAATACGCAGTCTATTGATTCTACGGAAAGGAGACATCCTGGAGAATACGAAGCGTTGATGTCAGCGAGTCTCCTCTGGCTGCAGTCCCGCTTTTGCCAACGATTCTCTGGCTGCCCTGGGTTGAAAAGAAACTGCGAACAGCTGCGGAACAGCGGAACAGCTCCAGAACAGCCGACGCCAAGCCACGTGTTGCACGCCAGGTTCTCCAGGGCTTCCCTTGTGCGATGTCGAATGGCCGCGGCATTCAATGAGATCGGGCTGACAGAAAGAACCTCAGAAGGCTTTCACAAAGCACACCTCTCAGTGGCCCATGCAATGGAAAATGCGATTTGATCCGTGCTGAATACTTTGGTTGCAACCAACCATACAAGTCTGATTCAATCTGATCATCCTTTTTTTGCATCCCGAATATCTCCATGTCTTTCAACTCTGACACATGGTGCTGCATGCTGTAAGTCTCTAAGCATTGCCAAAGCCTAAAGATCCTAAAGTGTGGCCCGTGTTTCACATGTGTTGCAAGCGTTCTGTAGAGATGACGGCGGATGACATGTGCCCGCACCTGCCTTCCGTGGCACCACTGGGCGCTCACCTGCTCTTTGCTTCACTCTCAAGTTCTGCCCTAAGCCCAGAGATATCCCAATGGAAACAAAACATATTGTATATTTATACTGTTTATATCTGTTTATACTATACAAATATGGGCAGTTTCAGCAATCAATTGTCAAATTCGAATCTTCAGTCTACTTACTTGTGAACTTGGCGTTCAAGCTCAAGCTCGCACACCATTCTCAGTCAGGGAATCACAAAAGACATCCTAGTCTTCCTGAGAGCTAGTTGTGAATTTGCCGTAAGTTGGATTCCGTTTGTGAAGATTCCCTGCGCAGTATGTTTAAGCTAAAGCAAATCCCTTCAAAATGAAGCTTGGACTTGTGCTCGTTGATGTTCATTGGGGCCATTGGGGCTCAAAGCATGTCAAAGCCCTTGCAGCTATGCCACGCCGTGCACTGGCGAAAAGCCCAACAAGCAGGTAGAAGGCTTCAGTTAGCGGCGCGAGCAAACGTTGCACAGACTTCCTCACAGGATCCAGAAGAGTGACAGAGCGATGCTGCTTCAACATACACGGGAACACAAATAGGAACTCACACAACACACGCACACAAACACCCTGTTTGGCCCAGGTTATCTCGACACAAAATAAATTCCAACAGGATCAAAAGTGCGGACGACATGCTCTAAAATCAAAGATCAAGATGTTCACTTCCACATGAAGCTTCCCTTTCCAGAGAATGGACATGAATGAACCCATTCGGCACTGACTTGTTTCTTTCCAACCTCCCTGCAAAGCCTGCATGACCATGTCTTGCCTGTTCAAGATGTAGCACAAAACAAACTCGGAAGCCTTCAAAGGAAGCCTTGTACAAATTTTGGGGCAGTGCAAGAAGTGCAACGTCCCTTGAAACTTGTTTTTCCGGGTGCCCTGTCGGCCCTGTCGGCCCTGTCCGAAGTCCTGATACAAACAATGAGACTGCCGCAAAGGTCCTCTCAAGGCAAACAAGAAAAAACAATAAAAAAAACAAGAAATGCAAATTCCAAAAGTGGTGCAGTTCTGAACGCTTGACGACTTGACGACATTTGACCATGAAATTTGTCGCATTTGTACGTGACTTTGCTGCACCACGGAGTGGTGCCTGGACTTATCACAAGAATGGGACAGCCCAGGTCCTTGTTCCACCCAGGTTAATCTATGGTTGCTTCTTGCTACTAATTCGTGTGCAAACCCAGACTTGATCCTGCAAATTTCATGAAATTCAAGGTCCGTAGGAGCTCTTGTGTAGACCCTTCTATATGCATCCCCGGCACTGGGTTCATTTCCTCCTTCAGACGTCCAAGTATCTGCCCGGATGTACCCCTTCGCGCGAAATCCTTTCCATCTCCACATTCCCGTTATATCTTGCACAGTGGTGTCGTTACTATTCGATCAGTTTGCTGTTTGTCTATGTTTGTTTCAATCTTTTGTTTGTTCTGGTATCCTTCAAACGCCTGTTTCCGGCGTGAACACTGTTAATCTGAAGTTAAGATATGTCAACTTTTCTTCCGCAGTGTCCTGCACCAAACCAGCTACCAGTAGCAGAAGGTGTACGCGGATCATAGAAACCACCAGTGCAAAGGCGTGGCCGTACCTGACAAGAAAAATGATGCGAAAAGAAACCGTGAACATGAATGAATCGAATGCATCGAATGAACATGCACTGTAGCAGCTGTACCGATGTCGAACTGCCAATTGCAGTCTGAGGGAACTTCACCAAAACTCTCAAAGTGACAATGCATAATTTAGAAAAATGCACATTATCAGAACTCCTTTTTGAGCTGTCTTTTACATGTAATATACATCTGAGACAAGGGACAAGCAGCCCTTCTCCAGCGCTTGAGTCAGGAGGGCATCGTAGATGAAGAGCAACTCATGCACCAGCGCCCTGCTCACGGAAATGTCAAGAAATGTCAGTCAAACGAAATGGTACGTCGTCTTTTCGTGCCAGAATGCTGAGACCGAAGCCGAAAAGTGGATTCAATCTGCAACTGACCTGGCAGAGCGTAGAGTTAAAGCTATGATTTCGCCATGATTTGTTCGTTTTTTTTTTGAAACTTCCACCCAAGAAAACCATCTGCCAATATCTGCCACTCGCCATTGTTATGCCATAGTTGACACAGCTCTCCACAAACTCGGAATGCACCACCTGGATTCGAAGCCAAAAACTCCTGGAGAAAACGGAGCAGAGCTGACAGCGCCTTCAGCTTCTGCATGTACAGCATCACTAGCACATAGCCTAGAAATGCCTATACTATCATATACTATCTAGTGGGAAAGTTATATTTCTATTTATTTAATTTTATTATATCTATTTATGTTCTATCTGTCATTTGCTGTCATTCTGTGCAGGATTCGCATCGTCCTCAACCGCGACTCTATGAATGTTGCCATCTGAGAGCTTCCGCAAGCTCTCTGCATTACCTCATCCAAAGAGAACTAAAACATATGTGGTACAGATTTGCTCAATAAATTGATCCTAAACCAAGGGCCCACGAAAGGCCAAGAGCACACAAGATAGCCCACCTTTGAGTTTGATAACAAAAATATGCATACTGCCTGGCACTGGCAAGAAAAGGAAAGCTACAAGAGGCTACACCATCTGCATGCTCTTGGTCCCCAACACAAACGCTTGGAGACTGCCTCCCACCCAACCTTGCTGAGTTGGGTTGCTCAAACTACTCTGATCTCTGTCTTTGTCTGCCTACGCTAGTTCGATGCTTTCTTCATGATCATTCTGAGATTCTGGACTGGACAGACTCCTTCGAAGTTTGTTTGCTTACAAATCTCACAAGCAGCTTCACATTCCCCGGGCAAAGGTCAGCTCATACTTTGCGGCAAAACTCTTGTATGTGTAGCCTATTGACAATGCTACCCTAAGTGCAAAGCTGGACAAAGCGATGTGTCCTGCAAAGCACCAAGGCAGTAAGGCTTCCATGTTGGGTTTGGCAACCTAGTCCACGCTTCCTAAGCTCAAAAACATGTGTTCATATTTTTTCGAAAAAGTCAGTCATGGAAAAACTGCAAAGTATCCGAAGTATTCGAAGTATTCGAAGTATCCCCTGACCTCTGCAGGTGGATTGGCTGCTTCCAAACCTCTCATGTCACGTGCCGCTGACTCGTACTTATTCTACGGATTTCTACAGTCGTTCCACCGTTGAATGCGCTTCGAACCTCCCAAGCTGTTCAGGTGCAAAGCCACAGGTAAAATAAGAACCTGAGGTCGGATGCATCAGCATACTGCAGCATACTCCATAGCTGATGAAACAAAGAGTTGCCTTTGATGTGGAGGCTTTGAGAAGAAGTTCTTTCAAGATTATCTTTGCAAAAGTCTACAGTCTACAGTTACTTGACAGCAAAGCGATCCAAAACCCACCATCAGACTGTGTGAATCTTGAACGACTTTCACAAGAAAAGGCAACTTGAAAAAGCTGAGGCCTGTTGAATCATATGCAGGTTCCAAAGTCAAGATTCGTATGCAAAGCAAAATCCCTTTAAGGTTCGGGCCTGGAAAAGCAGTGCCATGGCCACACTTCGTGCAATCCACCAATGTACTGTGAATATGTCTATTTGTCTTGCATTTGAACGGCGGTTGGGTCCGGTTAGGTGGCGATCTCTGAACGTACCTGGGTGTTGTGGCCCAAGATTCAGTGGATTACATTGTGTTGATATCCCGATATCCCCTTGTTGTTTTCAACCCCCAGAGCGATCGCTATCGCTGCACCGAGCATGCATCAATCAAGCAAGGTCAAGCAGGGTCTCTGCAATGATCTCTACAAGTTTTGAGGTACCTCTCTTGGACCTTTTGCACATTATGCTTCTCAAGTAGGTGTTGCAATCCGGCAGAAGCTTCAATTTCAACCATTGACAGCAATGAACATAAACACTCACACACATGCAAACCCAACACGTATGAGTACAAGGATAGATAGAATGATAGAATCATATATTCAATCAGTGAGTGGTGTCAACTTCGCAGAAAGTTTCAACAGCTCCCACCGAAGAGACTGTGCGAACAACTGCCCCTTTTGCATTTTTGATCACGGCAGTTCCAGCCCCTTAGTTGAAGAAAAATTGAAAACCAAACGCAACGATCGCTCAATTTATGGCGCAAGCAGCAACACTGCATGCAAGCTGAGAGCGGGGCTTCGCGCTCAGCATTCTGCCTTGACCCATAACACACGAAACCAAGATGTTCGTTCAAGAAACATAACAAACCTTTGAAGAAGCCTTCTGTTTGATCCACGGAATGAAAACCATAACTTGAAAGTCACCACGTCTCCTTGCGAGAGCCGTGCACGCCAATATTTCTTCAACTTCACATTTCCAAGATATGTGTTTGTAGTTTCACTTCTGAACTTCTTGACACGGGTAAATTCCAACACTGATGCAACAACAATCTGAACTGATCATGTTGATTTGGAGCATCTCACTCCTGTCATGTCAAAATCACTGAAAATCACTGAGTTCACATGATCAAATCCTTGAAGTTTCAAGATGTTTCAAGGCTCCCACCGCATTTCCTCCGTCCACTCACCAGGTAGTGCCACTTTGGGCAACTCTAATACCTAGGTGTGCGAGGACCCGCACCAAATGGTGCCGCCACAAGACTACGAAGACTATACGCTCTCAGGACTCTCGTGGATGACAAATCTGACAGAACTTCTCTGTTTCGTGTGATTTCATCCGGGTTACTGACATTTGTTGCAACGTGACAAAGGTCAGACACCTTCTTCTGCGCCACCTCGAAATTATGGCCGTCCGGAGCTGAAAGGATAGTCATTGTGGATTGTCTTTTGATCTCCTTCGCACGGGCAAGGGACCAAACTTCACATATATCCATATATGACAAGACAAGAAACAAGAATAAATCATAACAGTTTTAACAAAGAAACAAAATCCTTGGGTCCGGATGGGGAAAATGGTCTGGATACAGACTCATGAGGATTGGAGTGGTCCCCTCAGAGTGCAATTGCTTTGATCGTTCCTGTTCATCGATTGCCTGCATCGTTGTCGTTCTTTTAATTCACTCAAGACTCCAACTGTGTCATTCCTTCAGAATTCTTTTGAGTGTTTGAGAGTAATCCATTATCTCATTCTTGTGTGCAGGGAGCAGCTGATCACTATTGAAATGCGTGAACTTTACATTTCGGCCTCAAACTCTTTTGCAAATTTCTGCAAGCCTCCAACAAACGTTGGTGCAAAGCCTGGTTCTCACCACCTGAGCAGCACACCCGTGCACCCTGTGCGCCTAAAACCAACGGAGTTCGCAGTAAAGCTGGTCAAAATTCATTCCAACATATTTCAACATACTTCAACAGTTTCTTCAATTTCAACAAAATATGACGAAATACGGTGTAGCGGGCTCCATCTTTTGTTCCTGCCACTTTCTTGCCACGTTCTGCAGCTAGTGGCCACAGTGGCTCGGCTGCAGACATCTCCTCCGCAGTTGCTCCAAACAGACAAACCCGGACAAACCAAACAACAAGTGTTTCAATACACGAGATAAAGAAGATCAAAAAAACAAGAATCTACCACACCTTTCAAACACTGCTTGGTCCGATGCATTCAATGTCAAAAAACACAACAAGTCTGTTTGGCGTTGAAATCGTTAAGGGCTTCGGAACATGTTGCTCAATGCACACACCATTTCCTGAAACATCTGACAGTTATCATGTGCACACAGAAATTCAAGGAATATTCTGCGCGGCCCTGTGCAAATTTGTTGGGTCTGCCTGAAGCACCAAACCAAAAGTATCATCCCGAGACTATCCAAAAGCTATTCGCAAGTTCTGGGCACTTTGCGCACAAGAACAATGCCACAAGTATGTCAAAGTATTCTACATTGACCTTTTAGCATAAGACAATATAAGACATGTTTGACGTTGTTTGACACGCAACGTTGACACGTGGCAGGATGGAACGAGGATGGACACCGATTCCAGTCCTCCAGGTGCATCTGGCCTTTGCGCAGCAAATGCCCTGCAGCAAAGGCCCTGGCCAAGCGCATGGCCAGCGGCGGCGTGACTCGAGAGCCTGCGCCGCTCAAAACGATCAAAACGATCAAGACGTGCAAAAGGCATCAAAAGGCCACAAGGTGCAAAAGATGTGCAAAAGATGTGCAAAATGCCACACGGAGCCTGCTCCCATATAGGTCAGTTCACCGATGCGGGGGCCCCACTTGGCCTTATGCTCTGAACGATTCTAAGATTTCGATTCTTGATGAACAGGACCAACTTGTAAAAAATTGCCAAATGTGAACATAGTCAGCCGAAGTCAGCCGAAGGTGCATCTCCCAGCAGCCAGTCCACTCGGAGCTCATCCAAGCCTAGTCAAGTGCAGAAAGAGAATTACAAGGTCACGATTCGTCACGATCGCTGAACAAATCTGCTTTTGTTCTGGTCTTCAATTGGTCGACTCTGTTTTTGTCTCGTCATTTGTCTGCAAGGGAAGCAAATGAAGGGACATGTGACACACAGCCACTGCGCTTTCATTGCGAACTTGAGAAACAAAAAACTCAAACAACTCCACCAAGAAAGAAGCGTCTCAAGTTCTTGGGACTTTGCCTGCCGCTTGGCAGAGACGCTCTGATGCATCTGGCACGGCAAGTCATGCAAAGAGAAGTGGAAGAGCTTTCTTCTCAGACCAAGAAAGTGAGATTTGAACAGGAATCTGAAAGCTCTTCCAGAGCCTTTTCATTTTCTTGTCATGCAACTCTTTCTGCCTCTTGCTATTACAACATTCCTACGTTGAAAAGTTCTGGTGTTCTGTGCTGAACCATGAATCGTTGTTTCTGTTCGCTTCTCACCTCGTATGAAGAACCAACTTGAGGCCAAAGCCTGAGAGAACATCTCGGGAAAATGGGCAGGTGGAATGAGCATCGCAAAAGATGGAACATCATGAATCGTAGCAAACATAGCACTTATGTGGCTAGCCATGTAGGAAAAACCAAAGATTAACTGTGCATCCATTGAACCTTTCATGAACTTTCGTGACCTGAAGAGTCTTAACACATCTTAACCCATCTTAACACATCTTGCATAACACTGTTTGCAGGTTGTACATGTTTGCACATGTTTGCACAAAATCCACATTCGACTTGTAGATCGACGGAGCCGTTTTCCCGTGGCCCGTACTTCCTGCAAGCCAACCAGGAGCTGTGGTGGCAAACTCCGACCATAGCAGCGATCCAAACTTTTGCAACGCACCTGGACAACGAAAATTAAACGAAACAACTGGATACAACTGGATTGAAGATGACTGAAAAGAACTGAAAAGAACTGGATAACTGTCAATTACTTCAGTTCGATTTGAGACTTCAGTTGTTTCTCTTCAAGCATTCTTTTCACTTCTTCGAATTTTTAATTCAAAGAGTGCTCGCAGTTTGACTGAAGTACTAGCACCAATTTAATTCATGCCAAGACCGCTTGCTCTATCTTTTGGCTGCTTTCTCGCTGCAGAAATGCGCTAATGGATCCATGGTTCACATTGGAAATATTGGAACCACACTACCAAACAGGATAAAACTCATGAAACTGACTCGTGAAAAGTAGTTGAAAACAAATTTGAACAAATTTGAACAAACCTGACTTGAACACTTATGATACTTATGATTTAAGTCTGGAAACCTGGACCGTCCTGGACCTAGAGTCTTCCTGGAGAACTCCGGCGCACCTGTCCCCTGGCCACCAGGTCCTCCATGGGATGATCCAAAACACAGAACGAGAACCGAGAACGACTGGGGAAACTGCAAATATCTGCAAATATCTGGAAATATTTGCAAATACACCAAGTAATCCAAGTAATCCAAGTAGAAAGAAAACGCAAATGCGCCAAATGCGGTGGTGCGTTTCACATCCTACGCCCTTGTCATTCGGCGTACTGCTTTAACTCTGTCCCACCTGGCTGTCCCACATCTGGATAACACCATTCCAAGCCACCTAGCAGCGAAGTGATAAACAAGTGATAAACTAGATTTTTGATGATTCTGCAATTCTTGAAGCTCAATGAGCAGTTCACATACTGCCAGGCGTCCAGCATTCCCAAGATTCCCAAGAGACATTGCTTCTGGCACTGTGATGTCTATTGCCTGTCACCTAAAATTTGCCTCGCAGTGAACTTTCATCCCCAAAACCAAGTGGCCAGCAGTCCGATGATTGACGCCCAAAATCTTAGATCATTAAGCTTGATGATCTTCAAATGTCTTCAGATACAGCACATACCAGGAGCTGAACCTCCCTAAACCTCCCTAAACCTCCCTTATATCTTCCCACTTCGGGAATGCACTGGGCTCCCAAACCCACAGCGGCTGCGGATGAGTGTTTAGTGTAGCACCCACCAATCGGCCAAAGAGGACTTGCACCTTGAGCTCCTTAGCGTCAGATTAGCGTCAGATTAGCGTCAGATCATCTTGGATCATCTCATCCTTTTGATCCAGCTTTGGATCTAAAGACTTTACAGCCTTACAGTGCCTTACAGTGCCTTACAGTGCCTTACAGTGCCTTACAGTGCCTTACAGTGCCTTACAGCAGATTTTGGTGCTATTTGTTTCTAAACGAATTTTCCAACGCAGAATGATCAGAATGTTCCAATTTTTCTATATTTTTCTCACCTTCAAACATCAAACTTCGCTTTGGTCTGCTGAGTTGCCATGGGGGCTGCGCGGCTTCGGGGACCAGTCTGACGGTCGACCTTTGGTAAACAATGGACAAACAAAGATATCAAAGAATCATAAAGAATAACAATGGGATATCATGGGGAATTTCATTCAACTGTTCAACTAGGTTTCGGCATAGGATGAAAAAGAAGCAAATCGGTGAAAAAACAGTCTGCACGCCAACGAAGTCAACGATGATCCAGTGTCACAGTTGTGTCACTATGCATGTCCTTGGCTTTCGCACTGCAATGGAATACATGGGTTGCAGCACAGCTCCGCGAGGCACTTGTGAAAGTTGCCAGCACTCCTGGTTGTCTGATGAAGCTTTTATTCTCAAATTTTGGCCGCAAGGCTGTCGCATCCCCACTTCAATTCACACCAAACACGCAAATCATTTTGAGCGTCTGAAGGGAAAGGCTTTTTGATGAACTCATCTCAGCTCTCAATAATCTCGATACGAGTCGATACGTGCAGAGCCTTTTCCCATGATCTGTCTTCGCCCACCAAAGCAGCCTGCCGTACAGGTACGCAAGGAGTTGAAGTTTGTGTGAACCCACAGGTGTTAAAGTTTAAGTGCCAGAAAGATCCAAAAAGTGCTATAATCAACTACAATAATCAAGATTAATCAAGTGTGTGCATGCCCAACACAGCTAGAGTACTAAATGTATGTTTTGAAAGGGAAAAAAAACGAAAACATCGTCTCAACATGTCTCAACTTGCCCAATGTGGACTCGGCGCCAGGATGCCTCGATGCTTTGAAACAGTTCCTCTTGTTTGGTCTCTTCAGGCGAAGGCCAGAAAAAAATGAAGCAACTGTTCGCACCTCGATCGATAAACACGTGCGGACAGAAGCAATGAAAAAGTGACAGACTCTCTGAAGCAGTTGAACACAGTCACAAAGAAATGCTCTCCGAACTTTGTATTGTATGTTTAGGTTCATTGTGCATTGCCCTCCAATTTCTCAAATGTAGTAATTTTTGGCCAAGAAACCATGTCGTGGTTTTATCACGACGGGCCTCAAATCAGAGGCAAAGCGCAAGGAACCCAAGATGAGTTGTGAACCAATTCACGTGCCTCAAATGAAACGCACAGAACTCAACTGTGCAGCACCAAAGCCAAGAGAAGACAGCGAAACAGTTTACAATGGCAACATTTTACTGAATGTTTGAACACATTCAATATCATTCAATAAGCACTACATATTCCATCCGTTTAGCTTGGCTGCGTGCTGATTTTCCCTTGCACACTCCTGCAGAGACGTGGACAATGAAACAATTGTCGAACAATTGAAACAAAACGGTTCAAATCCGACTTTTAAGCTGGAATGGATTTGACTGGTCGCACTTGGGCTCTCACCAAGGATTTTCTGACAGTTTTGTCAAGGAGATGGGTCCAAATTTAATGTACAATCCATTTTTCGTTAAGGTCCTGAGCCCAAGAATTTGCGTCTTGGCTCGAAAGCAATGCAAGCATGGTCAAGCACGAAAATTTAAGAGGGCAGACAGGGATCGAAATATGACTTTTCTCGGAACCGTGGCCACCGTGGCCTTTGAAACTCAAGTTCAGCACCCTTTGATCATCTTTGATCATCTTTGATTATCTTTGATCCATGACTGTGGTGGTGGGGTCGCTCCAGCAAGGTTTGCTTCATCTTCTCCAAGCCCACTGGATCATCAGCAGCATGCGCCAGCAATGGTAGGTGTAAAGGCTCACAATCCTAAGCTCAATGCCATCAACAAGGACGGGCAGGTCACGGCAGGTCTCCATTAGTCAATGCACCAGGTCTAATGCAGGTTCTATGCATTGTACTTATGCCATGCATCATTGGATACGTTTTCGATCGTGCAAGGCTAACAAATATAACAAATTGTAACAATTTAAATCAAATAATATATATATAAATAAACTGCAGTCTGCATTGCATTGGAGGATCACGAAAGTGCTGACAAATGCCGAATCACACACAGATTACATCCAAAGCTTCCAGCAGTTCTGCTGTTCGGTGCACTTGAGCAACCTGGCGACGGTGCAGACGGTGCAGACGGTGCAAGCTTCAGGAGTCAATGAGCTGCCCATCCGAGCCTTGTCATCGAGCCAAATCAGTTCAGCTCGTCTGGTCTTCCAGGACTGGCCGATGCGGTGATACCTGGAACACGAGTAAAAGGCACGGCGCACAGCCGGTGCACAGCCGGTGCACACTCAAGAACAATGCAAGAACAAATGCTTTTTCGAAAAAAACAAATATCAGAAGCGTGCGTCGAGTCCAAGGCACATCATTGCATCCCAAGTATCGTCCCGGCACTCGGGTTGGGAAACCTGTGCTTTTGGAGACCATGTCAACATGTCAACATGTCAACATCATGTCAACTTTTCAATCACATCATGTTGCTGTTTCAATCGGTTTTCAATCGGTTTGAATCGATTGCTGCATTTTGCCACGGGAATTTGCCTGGTGGCACAGCTCCAGCAGCTCCGGAGTAGGCTCACAAGCATCCTTACGGCGTGAAACAAATACACCACGGGACATGGTGGAGACAAAATCTCTAAACATGCCATTTCAGTGCTTGATGTGGAACTCCATGTCTATAATCTATATACATCTACAGAAATCGATATAGAACGATATATAAGATCTATATAAATCTAACATAATCTAACATATCTATAATTTATCGATCATTTGTCTTTCATTTTCTTCTAATTTCGTCGGAGCGCCAAGCCTGGAGCTTGTAGCATTTTGCTGCGTAAATCGCGAGAAGCAAATCTTCTTCGATGTGCTGTACAGCTTCCTGGCGCTGATCGAGATCCCTCGAAATCACAGATTCATCATGATTCCAACCGAACACCGAGTAGACCGAGTCCTCATAGGGAAGCTGAACAAGAGTGCCAGGTGCACCTGGAATCTGTCACCCTCTGTCACCCTCTGTCTTCCTGTTGAGACTACAAAATCTTTCAACATTGATGGATTCTGATCCAAGCTACACCATCTGTCTTTCACGTCTCTGAGAAAAGCGCCACTGAAGTTTGCGACGTGAGAACACCATACGCTCCGCACCTGCAGATCTTGAACTTTGACTGCCAGTATTGACAGTTCTACTTGATGCTACCTGGACCTGTATATTTCTTGATGTTCATGACTCATTGTACGTCTATCTATCAAAGCACCTGCTGTATTGTGGGATGGAAGGACAGAGTGGCGAAACGCACTTCCCAAATGTTCGAACACAAATGAGGGTGCGGTGTCTGCTGCCTGTACGTCATCTGCCATTTCATGGCGCTGCACGGTCAAGGAGCGCGAAGTGATCGCATGTTAAAAGACTTACAAGCTCTCATTGGTGGGCCTGAAGAAATTCCGTGTATAATTCTTAAGCGATAGAAGCAGCAAAAACAAGACAGCTCCGTTTGCAGAACAACATCCAGCTGCAAACGTCTGGTGTTTGCAATGCAACCAAATGCACCCATGGACATGTCCACATGTCTTTTGGATTCTTTTGGCTTCTATTGCTCTGCAAGCACACTACTTTGCTTCAGAGATCTGCGATTCTGTGCAGTGCATCGCCTTGCGGCATAAAATTCGTACCGATGCAGTTCGACAGCCATTGTCGAAGCGTCGACAGCTGCGAGTATTGCGCGGATGATGCAGGGCAAGACTTTGCACGGGGCTGCATCTTGTAGACTTTGTAGATTGATTGATTATGATTCATTATTGTAATCTGATGTAATTTGCACCAGTCTGCAAATTTCATGCTCAGTAATTGCTTCTCTTTGCTTGCGCTTGCCTGGTCTGTACATTTTTCATCATTCTTCATAGGTTTGTCTATGCAATGGTTGACTGTACGCCTGGGCATCCAACCATGCACAACCCATAAGGTGTGGGTCAAACGGCTTCTGCTTCTCGCCTTGCCGGATCCAAACATCGACAGAGTGGTGGGTATGGTGGGTAATGTTTGAACGCTCTGTCGTGAAGTGGGCTACGAGGTCGCTTCTTTCAGAGAGTGAACGTGACATCGAAGTACATCAAACATATTCAAACATGAGTGAACCCTCTGAACCCTCTGAACCCTCTGCACCCTATTCTGAATGTGGCCTTTGCTCGATTCTCTGTAGGAGGTGGCGGCAAAGGAGCAGGTGTCTTGAAGTTGTACCTGGAAAAACGGAGTGTTCGGAAAGATAAATCTAACAGTAGTTGCGAAACTGTTTCTTTTGGCTGTTGCAACTCCAACCAATCGTTTGCTGTTAGCTTGTGCTCTCTGTCTGGCTGTCTTGGATGGTTTGATCTCAGCCGAAGCTTCGAAGCTTAATTTTTCAGAGTCGGGGGAGAGCACTTCTTCTGAGGTGCGACAACAAATGGCCTTCCCGACGATCACGTGTAGCATCACTCAGGACTTGGACATGCTGAGTTTGCCATCTTGCCACACCTCCATGGCAAATCTTGCGTCGGATTCACGAAGAGATTGCGGAAGATGACGTGCACAGGAAGGATCTCGGTGAGTTTTTGGATTAACACATTCCGCTGCGCAAGTTTCACTCTGTATCCAAACACAAAGTGAAAATTATTGAAAATCACTTCCTTAGCTTGCACTGAACCTTAGGAATCAGCCATCAGCCATGGCTTGCCACTCTTAATGGCAAAATCCAAGGCAAATGAAAAGTGCCTGGATGTTGCAACGAAACGATCCCGACAAGACATCAAATTTGGAAGGTATCAGAAGTCACTTGAGATACTTTTTACGCAGTACCAATTTTTTGCGCACACTTTTTGCACAACAAGCAGGTAGTAGAATGACAAGCAGGCCAGAAAATCTCATCCGCTGAAAATGGCGGATTTGTCAGCAACACGTCGAAGGGCGGAACTGGCAGCAACGATCGACACGCATCAAAACATCAAACATCCCGCAATCAACAACTCTACCAATGCTCAAACAAACAGGATCCACGCACACACACACACTACAAAGCAAGCTTGGAAATTCGTCTCTGGGTTAAATGAGTCAGCAAAAAACAGGGGCAGCTACGGTAGCTACGGATATCGCTAAACATCTGCCTTGATCCCACCATATGAATAATATGAGCAATGAAGCTCTGCCAGAGCCTTGCCCAGCTTCACAAACTTTGTAAAAATCCTGGTTCTCGTTGTGCACACGCCTAAAATCGACAAAGACTCACAATTCACTACGGCTACGGCACTAGAGATACCAAGCCCCAAAAGGAATTTTAGAGCATGCAATGAGACAATGACACTGTTCTGTTCATAACCATTAATAATCTTGATTCCTTGATCATCAACAATTACTTCTCTGGCAGTCACACTGAAACACCTCATGCACACCTCCGGCCTCACCCTGTAACAAAGTATCAGAATTTTGCCTGAAGATAGAGTGGCCTTTCTGGTTACCATTCTGTCTGCTGCTCGTCCGTCAGGTGCTGTGGCGTCTACGTCTTTCATCTTCCGGCGCCAAAACGACTGAGCTGGGCACTCAAAACCCAGCCGCAGCAACCGAGTCTTCACACCACCCTGGCAGTAGTACCTGAAGCTTTGGATAGCTGTGGTTTGTTTAATGTTAGCCGTGTTAGTCCCTTTTCAGGACTCGCTCGACATTCGCTACCCAAAGAATATGATGCAACATTCAGGCCCTACCAAAATCAAATGAGGAATTGCAGTTGACGGGATGGGCAGAAAGTTGCCTTTCATGGCAGTACATATGTACACGTATGTACAAACACATCTTCCAAATTATGCCAAGTATATAAAGACAACCAATCAACAGGTCACTTTTTCCTCGCTGCTCTGTGCGGTGCACTCCAGCTACAGGTCTGAAATGAAATGTGCCGTGACCAAAAGGCATTGTGTTCGGACTGGGCGACTGGGCGAGGCGACTGGGCGAGGCGGCTCCGAACTTGAACAGAACCAATGTCTCGCCGAGAGAATTTCTTGAGCTTCAGCCACCAACCGCTAAAACGGCTTAGAATGGTGGTGGAATCAGGCTTGAAGGGGTAGGAAAAAATGGCAAAGGACCTAAATTTTGAAGATCTGAAACCATTGAGCTCCATTGTCCTCAATATGTACCAAAACCTTTGCCATCCTCAATTCCCTTCAAGCATTGCTGTCCAGACCAAAGACCATCAGACCAATGTGCTGCAGAAAGTGAAGACAAGACCAGCGTACGAAACTTCATGCAGCAGCTGCACCTGAAAGGAAAGACATCAGATTTCCCCAGACATGCAGCTGCTGCCTGGACTAAGCTGAGACCAAACTAAAATCCGCAACGAAGGTGCCGAGACGTGATAGTTTAGGAGTGGAAGCAACCGGAAAGATCTGTCAGACTATATAAATCTATATAACATTACATAACCAAACCAGGCTTGGCGAAGTTCAGCTGAGATTAGAACGACTTGGATTTGGCTCGTGGTGGACGTGCTCCTGCACGACGCTGCAATATCTGTATCAATCGTCCAAATTGAAACAGTTTTGAGGTGTTTCGATGCAGTTTTGATACACTGTCTGCGACTTCTGCTAATCATTCTAATTATCACAGTCTACAGCCTGTTTACAGCCTGTTTACAGCCTGTCCACTTCCGATGGGCTTCGTGTCCGTCTTGTCCGTCTTGTCCTTGGTTGCTTGACCTGCGAAAACGAAGACCTGTACGGACAGGGCAATGACCTGGGCCGCGAGTTTTTCCATGGCCAATCGCTGCACGTTGCGACACGCGTTGGGAACCATTGCTGCCAAGCAGCCAAGGCAGTTGTGCCAACGGGCCAGTCGAAGCCTTTCTTGTTCAGCAACAAATCGCCCACAAAGTAAACCTCAGAATGGTGCCCATAGCGCACACTCGAAAATCATTGTGCAATTTTGCGCCATAAACCTGTCAAAGCAGCTGTGCAGGTCATCAGCTATTGAAAACACCAAAATAAAACTATCACGTATCACGTCATGTATCATTTTGACAGTTTGAACATCGGATGTTGCAGGATGTGCGTGAGGATTCATAAAATCTATGAGAATCTAACGCTCTAGATCGCTTTCCCATGACTTGCATTTTCCAGATAGCCGATCTATTTGGGATTTCCTAGCATAGGTAGCTACAGTATTTCCCAATCGGTTCACCAATCAGTTTGCTGAACATCTGGCCCACGCAAATCCTGACTGCAGCCGTTCTGATTTTCTAAAAACTGTGATCAAATTCTTTTTGTAATGTGGCAAGATGTGGCAAGCAGAGTAACAAAATGTAACAAACATGGTTCAGATCAGTTTGGATCACAGCCACATCTTCACAAGCTGCCCCCTTTTGACTGCGGTCCAAGGAGTGACGGGGCAAGAAACCTGCTTCACATTTTGCAACATTTTGCAACCTGTTTAGTCTGTTTAGTCTGTTTAGTGGTCTGTGTTTCTCTTGTGCCAAGAAGCGATCAGGAGCGACAATTGCTGGGCGCTGGATCGGATGACAGTAGAAAGCCGTTTGGCAACAAATCCTGCATTTCGTTGGAGGCAAATGGTTACACAACCCTTCAACGGTAGCATGCGATCAACTTCCTCTCAACAGGACGTCGAGGTAAATTTGTTTCGTACATGAGAAAATGCCTTCCCTGGGACCGTCCTGCCAGCCAATTCTGCAGAAGTGTAACCACCAGCACGATGATCATCTGCAAATTCCAGGCAACGAAAATGCCAGCTTCCATCCTGGCCAGTTATGGATTAATAGCACCAAAAGAGTCGCCTTGTTAAGGCGCCATTATGTCCAATGTCATACTATGATGTTGACAATCTCGTTGACATACTGTAACAAAGTGCTTTGAAGCTCGGCTCCTGCCATCTTCCACGACTCTTTTCTTCCAGAATGCATCTTGATCGCGTTTGCTTGTGATGCCGCAAACAAAGAGCATCAGGATCTTAGCAAAACACGCAAGAATCCAAAGACACTGTTAGACTAACACAAACAAAAACAAACATCAAACATTTCGCACCCACGTCTATGCGCATAAGTTGCCTATGCAGCTCCCTAATGCTTGCTACTGCATTGGTTTTTGTTTTTGTGCTTCCGTTTGATGTGATCTGGCGGAAGAAATTTGGCAGCTTGCTAAGGGGAGCTAATAGCTATTGAATGCTATTGATCAGCTCCAGTGTCTGGCTGTTCTGAGTTTCTTAAAAGCTGCAACTGATTAAGTGATTCTTCCGTGGCCCACTCTGGGAAGCTGGCTGATGTGAAAAAGCTCCCAACATCCAAATTCACTTTTTGAATGTAGAAATGGCTGTTGCCCGCCTGTCACGGACAAGACTCTCCAGAAAAAAATGAGAAGTCCATAGATGTCTTGAGATGTCTTGAGTGGGAAAAGGCAATGCCAAGAACACGCAAGAAAATGAATCTGGTAACAAATTTGCATCGCATCTGCGGAACCTTCATGATCTTTTCTGAGAGCATCGAAGCCAAACACGACATGACCACGGAGAGGAGGACGTAGCTGATCCCAGTGTTGAAGATGCTCTCTGAAGGACTTCCTGCTTTGAAGCAAATTGCTTTGTGCGTCCGGATTGAAATGCTTTGAACAATTTTGAACATCTCTGCTCTGGACTCTGGACACTGCTTTTCGATTTCATTACATGTTTGTCATCGCTTTGCCTGATGCAGAGTTCTGCAGCAGAACAAAGGCACTGGCGCTGAGCATGAGCACCTTAGTTCTGTGTGTCATCTACAATTCCTACAACTGTCACAGTGGGATATATTAAAACCATTTAAAACCTATTAAACCAACCAACAATATCCAACAAATATACAACTCAAACGCACAATCCCAAGGAATGGCACAGCTTA
>Ga0126342_10002302_pt1 | contig 29435 bp, 13 predicted proteins | sample Cyp1metagenome_FD_92528 | JGI IMG/M metagenome (GOLD analysis project Ga0126342, IMG submission 92528) | Coral microbial communities from Lord Howe Island, Old Settlement Bay, Australia - Cyphastrea 1 metagenome | ecosystem: Host-associated > Invertebrates > Cnidaria > Coral ...
ACAGCTTGTCCTAACAACTTAACAGCTTAATAGCTTAATAGCTTAACAGCTTAATAGCTTAACAGCTTATCCTAACAGCTTAATAGCTGATTCGATTTGCGGACGATCCTGCCGGGACCCTGTCATGTTCATTGATGTTCTGAGACACCCATATCATCATCATCATCATCATTATCACCATCATCATCATCATCATCAAAGTATCCAGCATCAGCACCACAGCCTTTTTCGGGACTTCTTCAGGTCAAACCCGACTTACGCTGGGTGGCCAAGCAACCTCTGGAACAGCGATGATGATCTCAATGTCTGACTCTGTTTCATTTGGACAACTGGAGTTTAAGCATCAAAAGACGAATTTAACATAATTTAACCAACAAACAAGGTTTTTGACCATCAAAGTAGTGATTTAATTGTGAATAATGTGGATTTAATTTGATTTGACCATCAAAAGATGGAAATTAAACTACCAAACATGTTGGTATTGGATATGACGGGGATACGCTGACTGAAGTAGAGCGATCACATCGCGACGTTGAAATGATGGTGATGATGGCATCATCCCTCTATGCACCTGGATTTTAGTTGTTAAAATGTTTCATTGGTTTACCCACCATTTGGGAAACTGCTGCGAATATTTTCCGTAAAAATGGATGTAAAAATGGTTAATTGCCAGCTTCCCAAGGGGAATTGTCCAGTTTCATGATCGTCTCACGCAACCAGCCTGCAATCTCACCCTGTGTCTTGGTTAACACCTGAAACTCCATTGTTGTGGCAGTGTCATTGCTTAATGCAATCGTGTATAGTGATTAATCTTGCTGGTTTGAAGAAGTTGGAACATGTTTAGAACCCATTGAAACCATGTAAAATGCAGGTAAAATGCATGTTCTTTTATATTTCCATATGTATTTCCCCTGTTTTTCCCTGGTTTTTCCCTGTTTTAAAGCCTAAATCGTTGTTTTTTGTGTAGCGTTTCGGCACATGTTCGTCCCGGCACTCGGCCCCGAGGCTTGATCAACACCTTGCTGCGCGGATGCCTTCGTGTCACCGGGATGGGAGGGGACTACGGGTGTGTCCGAAGCTGGCTATGCCATGGTAGACCCTGGTAGATGATGATTCATCTGATGATTCACCATGAAATTTCACCCTGTTTTCAGACAAACCCAATACTGGTGGACCAGAAAGAAGAAAGGGAACACGTGGAGCCTCGGATGACTTGTCCCAGCAGGACGCCCCTCTGTGTAAACCTTGGGTACTTCAAAAATGTTTTTTTTTTTCTTGGCATTTGTTAATAAATGATATCTTACCGTAATTAAACATCTATTGTTTATTGGCACGGGGCCATCTATAAGTGGCCCTGACTATATCATACTATATCCGAGTTTACAAGTATGCAATATCCCCAATTATATAAATGAATATTAATTAGATAAGTGGCCCTTTATAGTTATCTATAACCCATATATCCGAGTATTATAATTTATTATATGGGGATTATAGACGACTATAAGTTCTACCATCTGGTTATGACTAACAGTTCGCCATGGAAAGATCCACCATGCATTTTTAAGAACGGTAAACCATCTATTTCGATTAGGGCCATCGAAAAACCATGGCGAACTGTTAGAAAATCACAATTTTTAAGAGGTAAACCATCTATTTCTATGGGCCATCGAAAAACCATGGCGAACTGTTAGTCATACCCAGATGGAATCAGATAGATTATGGTCCCATTTGATCCATTGGTTGTTGGACTTCATGGTGAATCAGCCCCTCTTTATGGTGACCGTGACCATGGCCGTTGTGGGACTGCTGATTCTTGTAGCAACCCCAAAAAAGATAGAACATAAGTTATCCCACAAGTATCATGAGATATCATTAGCTATCTATTTCATAGTATAGGATAGCTGGTAAGGTCTTCTTATAATTCCCATTAATTCTACGACGGCCATTTTTTCCGTCATCGCCTTCAGGTGGGCGACCTGAAAACGGCCGAAGGGGTCTTCAAGCAGCTGCCCAGCTGGCAGTTGCAGCCAGACGTGGGACGACCTCGAAGGGACGGTCGACCGGGGGGACTTCGGATGTGCGGCTGCCAGGCTTCATAAGTTAATTAGATACAACCACAAAAAAGGATGGGGCCCCCGTTAGATAGCGTTCAGTTGCCTGAAAAAAGTGGCTGAATTCTATGGTTTATGGTAGATATTGCCTTTAGTTAATGGTGGTTATAATGGTTTATAAACCAACTTACAACTGGAGGGCCCCATCCTGTATGACTATTTTCCTATTTTCAGTGGAAAAAAAAACAAGATATAACAAGATTTGACAGACCATCCTCCATTTTTTCCGATTTTATCGTGCTTTTTCTGGTGGGGTAGCTCGTGGTCACTGCTAGTGAGAATGGACGGCTTACAACATAAACCATAAAAAACACGTCTTGGGGTCATGATGTTTAAACCCCATACGGACGTAGGAATTTTCCACGTTAAGCGCCGGTTCCGAGGCCACCAGCTGCACCTTCATGGGGTGCGACCCGATGGGATGGGGATGGAATTGATAGATGTTTTTTTTTTTCACCCACAACATGGGGAAATATTGGCACATATACAATATATATATATATAGTTATATTTGCATTAAATAATTATATATTTGTATTTACTATATATATATAGTTATATGTACATTATTTAAATAATATGACACAGACACATCATATTGGTTTCATATAGTAAAAATGTAAAAAAAATTCCCCGTTGGTTCATCGTCCAGAAATGGGGAATCCTGAGTTTTTGGGATTGATATGACATGAATGACAGGAATGATCCGGGGATTTATAGGGATTTATAGGGGATATAATGGATAATACCCTCTGGTTATGTCAAAATAGCTATTGAGCATGGCCATTGAAATAGTGAGTTTTCCCATTAAAAATGGTGGATCTTTCCATAGTTTTTTGTAAACGTTTACCAGAGGGTATGTTCATGTCAATGAATATGTTTGCACCTCTTTGGCCCGGTGATGGGTGCTGCTCCATGCTGGGCGCCATCCAGGTCTCTGCTCTCGCAAAGTCTCCGTGCAAAGTCAGTTGGGGCGCCATGGATCCTGGCTACAAGGAGGAATCATCCCCAAACTTGCTACTTCCAAACCCGTAACCAAGAACATTTGATTCTCACTTTGTACCAATCCTACCAACAATCTTGAATATACCATCTGGATAATCCAACTGTTAGAAGAACCTTTTTTCCGGAGTAAATCGACAGGAAAGCCACTTGCGGACGGGATAGTATTTCTTTTTGCTCCCAAGGGGAGAACAACAACCTGCGGCCCCTGATGATCTCAGACTGCGTTCTACATCATTTTGCCGTTTGTGGTGCTGTCCCCATCCATTTTTGCTTCCAAGTTCCCTGTTCAGCATCCAAGTCCCTTGGCAAAGGCATTGAAGAAAACCCCAGATTTTGATGTGGGGAAAAAATCCCATTTTGAGACAAACCTGTGATTGAAATCTCAATGCCACTGTCTTGTCTCAAACAGATCCATAATTACCCTCTGGTAAACTAACATAGCTATGGAAAGATCCACCATTTTTAATGGGAAAACTCACCATAAATGGCCATGTTCAATAGCTATGTTAAATTACCAGAGGGTATCAAGGATGATTGAACTGAGATCATCCCAGATCAGTGGCTACCGCGTGCCCCTGCGCAGCTTGCAGATCGGAGAGTTACTTCGCTCGCCTCCGTTGGTCGGGGGCCCCTGGGTTCCCAAATCTAGTGGTTAATCATCAGTTTTCCAGTGGTTCTGCGGTTCTTGAATCGACAGCCGCGTTTGTGTTTTATGCACCTGGTAAAAAAAAATGTATCAACACTGAGATCCCAGATATAGAGCACGTGACCCAGAAATGCTGCACAGTTTGTTGGATGATACGTTTGTCTTTAAAATTGGGAAACCAACTGTAGGCTGTACATAGACATAGACATAGACCAACTGCATACAGATTATGATAGATTATGCACATATATAACTTCCACAATTCCATCCAACAAAATCATCAATTTGGTTATTGTCCATCCCATTTGGGATGATGATCTACATTTGTTCGAGATGATTCCAGGGGTGGCACAGTGATGCAGGCAGAGCCAAATTCTTCAGGCTGTGGCATGCGGCTCCATGTCTATTGGAGTCTATGGCCCAATGGTTTCAGGATGGTTCCAGAGAAACCAGCAAAATCCACCAAGACGGATCTTCAAAGACCACCAAAGACAGGAAGGGCTTGAAGTTAGCCTGACAAGCGGTCCCATTTTTTTCTAGGACAAATGTGAGGGGCCACAACTGAATTTGGGATCCACGGGGTATCACGGAGTGTGGAAGCTGCACCATTTGAAGAGGGCCATCGAACAGTGGGTGGGGCCCCTGGTTTTGGAACTTCTTGGAATGTTTGGAGAGATGAAGATACATAAAGTAGTGCCGTCATGTGCCCACTAATCGTGGAAATCTCTGGAATACAGGTTCTAGGAGCTGGAACATGAAAACTCATGAGACAAAAGATGGACGAAAAGGTCAAACAGGTCACCAAGCCAAGCAGCACGTCAAATTTGATTCAACTTGGGTAGCCGTATGTTTCAACTGTGTGGATCAAGATGAAGAACATGTGTGGATACAAGATGTTAGAAGGGCGGCATTTTCTGCAGAGTGCACCAATGCTACAATCATGTTTTCTGAATCCTAATTTTTGGATGTGATGTGCTTCACTGTGTTTGTCTCTCAAGGGGGGGGGCAGGGCGTGCAAACAAATCCGCCGCAGATGGTCCTACGGCGTCTTCGGCAGTGTGGTGCTCGGGTCCAGCGTTGGAAGCCGCTCCCAACTTGTTTCCCTGGCTGGGTGAGTTGAAAACAAAACTGTACCCATGTGGGGGTTCTTAAAATGGTGGATCCCCAAAACCATGGGTGTCAATACTTAAATGGATCTTAAATGGTTTAGTTTTGGATGCTTTGGAGTACCTCAATTGTGGGAAACCTCAATGTTATTATTATTATTATTATTTTTATTATTTGTTTTTATTTTATTTTTTAATGTTTACCTCTTATGTAAATGCGCGGTGAAACAGTTAAACCATGTTAAACCCATGTATTTCTCTTACTTCATTCTAAGGCGCAGGAAGCATGCAGGCGGGCTGTTGGGTGTACAAATATGTTCGAGTCAGATAATATTTTGGTTTGTTATGCGTTTGTTGTTTTGGCTGTGTGGGTTCGACTGCATGTTCCATTGTTTAGATTGTTTGATGGGCATTCTGTGTTATTTTTGTTGGCATTGGTAGGTGTCACTGAATCATGACCCGACATGACCGACTGCCAGAGGAATTTCAGAACTTTAGGACATATTGCAACTCCAGCGTGTTTCATTTGGTTGTCAAAAGGCTGTGGGCACACACAGTTGTAAAACAATCACACAACATTTCAGCGTGATTTGTTGTTGTCTCCAAAGCAGGTGGATAGTTGACGGACGTGACACACCCCTTTGCACATGCCCAATTCAAGTAAAACAAGGTTTTTCAAACAAAAAATGTATAATATATATTTGTACCTTTTCCAATTCACACAACAATCAACCCTTTTAGTTGGACGTCAACATCAGTTGTCCAATTTTTTTGGGAGGTTTTGGGCCAAAGGAAAGTGCAGCAAAGGCGGGGCCCATGGGCCACTGGTTGTTGGGTGGCAAGGAATATACGGAAGAATTTGTCTGGGTCAATTTCAAGGTAATGATGTTCTGCATAGAAACATGTTTTCTATGATGTTTTTTTCCAGAAATTGTAATATATTCTGGAAACATATTTCATGACACATTTCGATATACGGAACAACTTGGAACATATTTTCCTGTTGTTCTGCATGTCAGACTGGCCATGTGTGTGATTTGTTGTTTCATCATGTGACATATGAGATTTAAGAAATGCAAAAATGGTGATGGATTCGATGGATCAACACCAATGATATTTTGAGGGGTCAACAGAGTTAGAATCATTTACAGACCATTTAATGGGGTTCTCCGCAATGTGACCAATGCCCAAATATCTATTTAATTCATATTTATTCACCGAAGTTTCAGCACTGCCACGGAGTCCACGGAGTTTCGTGTTGTTGCTGGAAGAGAATACTATCGGATTACTGCGGCAGAATCGCAGATGTTTTTCGATACTTTGCCAACGTAATATGATGGGACAACAGCGTGGGACCATGCTGGGGTTGGCTTTGTGTGAAGAGTGTTCAAGAGCCCTGTATTGAATGCGTGAGGACCGTAAGGATCATGAATCATGATATCCAACATGTTGGGGATTCACTATCTCCATGAACTTGGAATCTCTATTGACAACCAGCAAAGGAGAATTATATAATTAAATTATGTCTTGGGATTTTTACGGTTTTTAGCATTGCTCATAATATTATCCCAAGATATACAGTATATCATAGTATATCAAAAAAATGTTTGAGCACATGGTTTGAAACCATGCAGCAGTACAAAAACAATATGACACTAATTTGGAAGTCACCATCCATATGATCAGCGCGGTGGTTTGGCACTGCCTTGGAGTGTGCTTCATCAACCAGGGTTGGCTAAAAAAAAAAGCAGGGTTGACGATACTCATGAAAGCTTAATAATTCCTAAGGAATCCGGATCTGGTGTTCATTTTTGATTATGTTTGCCCTGCTCTGAGGACACACATCATTTTAAATCCCTGGTGGGTTGTCCAACCGTTAATTAGGTACGCCCAAGCACCGGCAAAATGCCTCAAAATGGATCGAAATGGTTCATTTGCCCAGTGTACCCGCCAAATTTGGACCAGTTTTGGAATGATCATCCAGTGAGTTTTCAGCGTCAGGTTCTGCATGCCCGTTCTTCCACGACCCAAAGGTGGTTCCGGCCCCGGCCCAGCTGCGATTTGGGGGGATGCAGACGGAGAGACAGGGCTGGGTTCGGTGCCCAAAACTTGGGATTTTTCTCGAGCCATTCCCTTCATCCCATTGAGATGGCCATTGATGTAAATTTGATGTTTGAACCCATCCAGGAATGGTTTTCCTATCCAAACATCTCCGTAGTTGTGAAACAATTGGCCTTCTCAATGGAGCCCTTACTTGGATGATCTTGCTTGTGATTCTCATCAATCCGAATCAATTGATGGTATGTTTAAGTTTAGATCAAACATAAAATGAGGTTATGGGATGTTATGGGATGTTTTGGACCAACTATTGAATGGTGATTGGAATTTGAATCATGTGACATAAAATATATAAAATGTTGAACCCGATTGATTGTACTAAAATGGGATTGGAACTAGATTGTTTAGTGTTGGGGTGGATTCAAACCGCACACCCATTGATATTCTTGGTGTATGCGGGGCAAAAAACCTTTGTGAAACGACCAGCCATGGAGGGTTCAACCGAAGATCCGTCACCATTCATTTCACCTTCGGGAATCATTGCCATGGCAATTGAACATATCCATTGCAACTATAGAAATGCAACTATAAATGAGATGATAAATGAGAAATGCAACTATGATAAATGAGAAATGCAACTAGATATTTTTATCAACTATTCTTTATTTTGATAGAAATGATAAATGTGAAACTGATAGAAATGCAACTATAAGTGAGAAACTGATAAAAATTGTCCATTGCCATGTTTGACTACTGGAGGGTAATAAGTATGTCATTTGTTTTTGTCTCCTCATCATGGATGTCCTTTATCCACTGGGTTTGATGAAAAGAGTGGTTACCCCCAGTTTTCAGCGCAAAACAACAGGCAAATGGGTATGGATCAATACCTATTAATACCATTTTTAGGGGGATGAACATCCATTTACCAGCTATTTTGATGTTCACCAGGGGTACAAGGTTTTGACCCATCCCCAAATGATGATTTTTCGGATTTTCTAAATGGGCAGTTCAGTGAGAAAGCATTTCTGTACCAGGCCCTTTTTAAGCTACCCCTCTTGAGGACATGGTCCATCTGTCCATGTCGGATGTTGGAGGTTTCACTCAGCTGTCTCAGAGTCCTGGGTGCCAGTGGACCCCAGATTTGGAGCCGAATTCAACCAGTTTCGGCTCCAGTGAAAAACCAGTCTTCCAAGAAATTCCATAAGAGTTAGCTATAGATTTCCATCATTTCAGATTTTACCTTAAAGCCTCCATTGTACTCTCTGGTAATTTAACATAGCTATTGAATGCTATTGAAAATGGCCCAGTCGAAATAGTTGATTTACCCATTAAAAATGGTGGATCTCTCCATAGTTTTTTGTATGTTTACCAGAGGGTAGAATTCTAATCATGACTACTCGACAAATGGTGCTCCTCTTGGTTTTTTTGGCTGATCCCATTAAAGTTTCACTTGTCCATCGTAAATCCATTTGGGTATGGATCAATACCTATTAATTAATACCATTTTTAGTGGGATGAACATTCATTTACCAGCTATTTTGGGGTTCACTAGGTACCAGGGTTTTGACCCATCCCCATCTGGTTTACCAGAGGCTAACGATCAACCACCAGCTGTGCGTCTCCAAGGCCGAAGCCAAAGTGGAGTTCAGGGAGCCCGAGCGGCTGAGTGCGGCCAAACCCTGAGTTCCAGGATCCCAAATGACCTGTCAGCTTGGTGAAGTATTCTAGTTGAATCCTACCAAAACAAATATGTGTATACGTATATATATATATATATATGATATATGTATTATACATATATATATATACGTATATATACGTATATATATATATATATATTATAACGAAGATATTGATATTTGGTACTGTATCAGTTTCTAAGTTTTTGAGTGTTGCCAAAAAAACATATCCAACCGTATGAAAATGTCCACCGGCGACCCAGTTTTCACATGATGTCGATGAAAATCTGAGGAATCCTACGGTGGATGGTTGCGAAATCCTGCAGCAATAGGTGGTTTATCCCATTATTTATAGGGCTTCAAGCATCCTTTTGGTGGTGCAGGATATCTTCCATCCACAGTATGTTCCAAAGCAAAAGAAGTATTTCTTATCATCAATGGGAATTTCAGGATCCGATTCATTGGAGGTACCTACCATAAGGCCTATTTTTTAGGCCCAAGGGAATATTCCCATTGATATCATTTGGTTGTTGGTTTGGAACATTTTTTATTTTTCCATATATTGGGAATGTCATCATCCCAACTGACTTTCATATTTTTCAGAGGGGTAGGCTCAACCACCAATTAGTCATCCATGTGGCATGTTTTTCCAAGCTAGGAGGACAACAGCCATGCCAATGTCGACCGTCCCGGGGGAGGATTATGGATGATGGAGCGATTTTAGGGGCAGTCATGGGGGGTGGTTTATGAAGTTTTTTCTTCAGGTGATGGCGTTGGGTTATGTTTTGCTATTGAAAATTGCCATTGAAATAGTGAATTTTCCCATTAAAAATGGTGATTTTCCATAGTTAGTTATGTTAGTTTACCAGAGGGTAATATACATGTGTGGTTTGGAACATGGCTTTTATTTTCTATTTCATATATGGGATGTCATCCTTCCCATTGACGAACTCATATTTTTCAAGATGGTTATTGCACCACCAACCATATTTATGTACATGTATCAAGATCACTGATCAACAAACCAAATTTTCTGTCCATGAAGTTGAAGCTACACCGGCCCCGAGGTTGCTTCTGTCAGCACCAGACTCAGAAAAACTCGAGAAAAGGACGAGCGGCTCTCCTTGTTTTTTCCCATTGGTTGGCTGATGAAGAAATGAAAAAAAGAGGTGGAAACACATGTTTTCCAGAACCAATACATGCAAATGATATCCAATGCTGGATAATACGATAAGTGTTACATATGTGTAAGTAAATCATGTTTTGATACAATCATCAATGTCAAGGGTATACCAGACTGAGCCCTCCAAAGGATATCATTGGTAGCGAGAGACTAAAAACAATGTTTGGTCAACTAATGTCGACTAAAAACACATCCGCAAGTGGAATTTTTGGATGGTAGATCCTGTTCCTATTATATATGTTGTTGGTTAATGGGCTATTTGTTTACCCAGTCAAGTATTGAAATAATGAATGTTACGATGTTTTGTTTGATAGCCTTAGTGTTTGAGCATAAACTTTATGCAAAAATCTGCAAAAGAAAAAGCACTGGAGGTGAAAGCCATCGAAACCTACAGTAATTTTTCCTTCAATGACATTCATTGGTATGGACCATAGACTACAGCTGGTGAGACGCAATTCTTCATGGTTAACCACCAACTATGTTCCTATAGTACATGAACATACTTAAGAATCCATGATGACATCCATAGTTAGCCATATTTCTCATAAATCCATCACCAAATCCATGAGAACCCCTTTAAACATACAAAATCCGCAAACAAATCCCTGAACATCCCTAAAAGTAGACATCTTAAATCAATCATCATCTTAAATCATCATCTAAAATCATCAAATCATCATTGATTCCATCCAAAAATCAGATACCCTCTGGTAATTTAACATAGCTATGGAAAATCACCATTTTCAATGGCTAAATCCACGAACTAAATCACCATTTTCAATAGCAAACTGTTGACATAACCAGAGGGTAAAAATCGTTATCCAATCCACATCATCCCAGCCCAGGTCTCCACTTGGCTTGGGCCCTTGCTCTCAGCCAAAAATCCTCGTCCTCGGTGAAATCAGCCGTGGAAGAAGCGGCAAAGGCGTTGCGGGCCACCAAGGCGGGCCATGGCGGCCAGTCTATCGAAAACAAGAGCTTTACAGCTGGATAACATATATATATATATATAGTGGAAAAGTGATACCCGCATAGCGGCAGAAAATGTGTACATATGACATATGATATATATATATATAACTTAACTATATATATATATATACAGTATCATACGGTTCACAACATTTAAATATGTGAATATGTGCGTGCCAGAAAAACAAGGCACCAGAGGTATTATGAAACACCAGTTCCGTCCGCATGTTTAAATGATTTTAATTGATTTTAAATTTATAGTCAAATCAATTGGAATTCCGTATGTTTAAATGGCCGGGCAGGCCAAGGAAAACCTTCTTGGAGGTAGTCTAAAATACTAGTTCGTATATCTGAAAATCCGTACATTTAGATGTAATTACCGTATTATATATATATTGATTATATGGGAATTAATCGATCTACATGTGGGATTTTCATGGAGTTTCCAGCAAGCCACGTTTGATTGCCAGAGGGTATATTGGGTCACAATTGAAGACCCAAGTGACCAGAGATTTTGGTTATGTTTACTGTAGTATTGACTATCCAAGTTGAGGGCCAATTCTGACCCACACCATGTTCGAGATGGCTACAATATACTTCTAGTATGTGGTTAGTTCATATGGTTCCCATTTGCAACGGCTGGGATGCACCCTCTTGTAGATGTTTGTTTGTTTGGTAGGTTGACGGTCTAATTGATTTCCTTTCTTATGAGAAAATTGACTCAATGTTTTTTTTCATTTTGGGTCACCCAAGATAGGACATAATGTTTAACTGGAAAAGCGATTGGTTTGGGGGGTACCAGGGTACCAGTTGGTAAGGGAATCTACATACAGTGTACCTATTGATATCTATTGGAAATAGACCAACCAGAAGAACCAATAGAAGGTGGGAGATGAGGCTGGGAAAAAACGCTAGGATGATCCATCCCTGCCAAGATGTTTGGGAAGGAAACCAAGCAGTTCTAAGCTACTTCTTTGCTTAGTAAAATATGTTAAGATGGGGATGTTGGCCAAGAAAAAATGATAGATCATTGAAGTTTCTTTGAAAAACAGATTGGATCTTTCAGACCAACATGGGGGTATATATATATGTAATACAGCCAAGCAATTCTGGGGATTAAAACCTGGATTTTGTCCACTAACATAGGTATGTTCTTTATCATCGCTTAGAGAGATGTTGAACTTTTTTATGCTGTCAAAACACAACTGGGGGTGTCTTAATGGGGATAGGGGATCCTTCAGTCACCATGGGTTAACCTATGTTAACCTATACTATAAGTCATGGTCTACTCCATGACAACAGGATTTTTTTGGGGTTGCCCTGTGACTTAGGAAATCTTAATCTGACGTCGGACATCGTTGGACAATATGAGGCATTATGTCACGTGCAAACTTACCAACAGGGGTAGGATGGTGTTTTCTCAGCAACTCAAATGAGGCGATGGATAATCCATTTGTTTCGTGGCTATTTATCCATGTCTAATATCATGTATGAAGATATTATCATAATTGATGTATCCCTGCACTTTATGATCATCTATAACATATGATTATAGTATATATATATATATATATCAATGATGATGTTGATGTATCCCTGCAGTTTATAGATTATAGATGTATTATAGATGTATTATAGCATATGGGAAACATGGGATTATTCAATTGGATGATCATCTATTACATCATCTATAAATGGATTGAATATCCCATTATAAATTCAATATATGTACTGTACGATATAAGGTACTGTACCATATAAGGCAATATTTTGTGGGGATATTGCCTTATATAGGCCTTATATAGGCCTTATATAGGCCTTATATAGGCCTTCTATATGGTAGCTACCTCCAATTTAGGTTCCTGAAATGGCAACTGATAAATATCATTATATCATGGATTTGTTCATGGGATCGTCGATGGGATGCCATTGGGAGACGAGGAACGGCCCGTGGCCAAGAAGTCCCTCAGAGAGACGCAGGAAAGTCAGCAGTCCGGGACACCGAGAAGGGAGCTGATTGGATGGCTGCGGGCCTTTGTTGATCCTTGTTGTTGATTCTGAAATGTATCACCTATGGTTCAATGAATGGAAGAATTATCTCCAGTTTTATCTCCAGTTTCATCAGTTATCAGCAGCTTTATGCGGTAGTGCGATTTCTGGCACGGTCCAAGAAGGGCTCTTGGTGATTTGAACCGTATTGGAGCACAGCCCAAGTCCCTCAAACAGCCTTATGTTAACAAGTCCCCCAACTGGGGCAATCAGACATATATTTCAATGGGTGGAGTATGTCCTGGCTAGCAAATGCTAGCTAGTGGAGTTTCAACAACAATAACAAACCATGACGGGGATTTTAAGATATTTTAAGTAGGAATACAATGGGATGTATAGTGGGACGTATAAGCAACATGATTCAAAACATATATGTCGAATGGGTCCAGACATCTCCTGAGAAGGTATAAAATACCCCCTAAATCACCTTCCGCATACTTCCTAATAACTACTATTTTGATCGAACGGGATGATATCATATGTATTTGAACATATCTGAACATGGGGTATACCTAAAAATGACCAGGAAAACAGGGAAACTGATGATTAACTTGTGGATGGAATGGAGTGGAGTACCCTATAGACAAAGCCCTTTTAACCTCCAAAGTGCTTTTGAAAGATGACATTCTTATGGAAGACGCTGTCGGGGTCAATGGAGTTTCCCTGAATACAGCAGGAAAGCACTGGCAGTGGAAGGAAGATTCCTTGCCCAAGAAGACAAACTCACACAGCAAATATCGTACTCACAATTCATGGTTCATCTAGTTGTTTATGCTGTTTGTTCAAATAAATTTCAAACAGATAGCTTGGGCTAGACTCATTGAAGTGCCAGGAAAACAGTCTTTTGTGATTGGGCACGATTTTTCAATCGGATGGACACTATTGCTTTTGGCCATGTGTATACGTATATATACACTGTAATTATATGATAAATTAAAGTTTGGTGACTTGTCGGTACCCCCAACCTCTAAAGTAATTTGCACTTCAAGAACTCCCTTGGGGTGGCCGTATTTTTAAGTTCCTTCCGCAGGCTGTTTTGGCCGCTAAACGCCACGTTATGGACTCTGCGCGGGGGTTGCACACCTAATTAAAGGCGCTTCAGGTAGTTTCAGCAGGAAAGAATGTGACACGTTCCTATGACACAACTCATATGTTCATTTTATATCTCATTAATTAATCATATTTACAACTAAGTATTATTTATATATCTGAAGGCTTGATTTCGGAAAGACATTTCAGCTTCAGTTGATGAACAAGCGCAGCAACATAGCTTGAAGAAAAGGATGAATGCTAGGCGTTGGGTGTGCAACCCGCAGGAAACTCAATTTTCGGCCCCCTTGAGCGATTTGGTCACCAAAAACATTGCCACTTGGCAGGTCCAATTTTAGTTGTTCTTCAAGAACAGAACAACAAAGTTTTATAATGTTTTATATACGGATATGATATATTGATATATATTTATACAATGTATAAACACATATATATATATACATACATATTTACAATATATAATTATATATATACACACTATATATATATATATACACATGTAGATTCAGATGTGTTTTTGTTGGGAGAGTCCCTTCGCACAGTGGGCTTGATGTTGATTTTTTTTTAGATCGATCCCATGATGTGCTGGACAGTTGAAAGCCACATCTCCCTGATTCAACACGCTGTGGTCCCGAATATGTGTAAATCTCTGATTCAACCATGGTTTCTGGGGGCTGTTTCATACGAACGGGGAAAGGGATTACATGCAGTTTGGGCCAGATTTTTTCAGAATCAGAAGCCTTACTTTCCCAGGATCCGCTTGGGATTCCGATGTGCATCAATGATGGCTTTGTCTGAAGTTGGGGTATCCCAAAATCAAGTGGTTATTAAAATAGACATTTGAGGCGTACACCCCATTTTCAGACAAGCCGAGATAGTTTGAAGCCAGCAACCAGACAGAAACTACTGAAAAACATCTTCGAATTGTATCGAACAAATGCTTGAATACTATAGACTATAGACATCTATAGACTATAGACTATAAGCCAAGGAAGAGAACTTTGAAACCTCAGGCTTCGTTTCCTCCTTTTTCGACCTGTAAAAACCACCGAGGCGATAGGATATGGCGTCAAACGACGAGAGCAAAACCGCTGTACTGATGATTCACGGCGCGTTCAATCCAGTGCTCTGGCGATGCCGAAAGGGACCTGGGGACCCCCAGGGGCCCTAGGGGCCCGGTGATTCCACATATGATTTCTTTCTATTATCAATGGGAATTTCAGGATCCTGAAATGGAGGTACTGTACCATATAAGGTAGGTACCTCCAATTTAGGTTCCTGAAATGGCCATTGATATTATGATCACCAGTGAAATTATCTTTTTTCAAGGTTCAAACGGCAAACTAGTTTCAGGGAGTCTCCACAGAATTGTTTGTGTTGGATTGCTGGAGATGCTAGTGTCGTCTTGAGAGCAGAACAAGAAAATCCCCAGAAAGTTACCATGTGTTCAGGTTGATTTGACATAGCCATGGTAAATCACAAGTTTTAATGGCTAAATGATAGTAAATCATCATTTTTTTTTGTGGATCACTTTCCATAACTGAAAATTACCAGAGGCTATTGTTGCATGGCTGGATACAGTTGCTGCAGTTGCTCTGACTTCAGGGATGGGACACTGTCAGAGTCCAAGCCTGAAAGACAGAGAAAGGCATGCCATATTTGAATGAACATCCAGCTATACCATGCTATACCAGCCAATTGTTAGATTTTTCACCAGGCAATTCCAAGGGCCCAAGGGTCTTGACATGTTTTGACCCAGAAACATTTGGTGCTTCACACTTGGCTCAGACATTGTTTTTGTTTTGCTGTCCAAGTTCACAAAGGCACAACTTGGATGGTGAATACAAAGAATTGTATGTTTTGTTGTTTACAATGTGAATGTGTATGGCCTAGCAACATCTCACTTCATGTTGAGTCTTGAGTAGTGAAGGGGGGGGCGCCAAACAAATGCTAGGGGATGAAGAGGCACCTTTCCTGGAACCTCTCATGAATCAAAGCAAGTAATTATTTAAAATGCCTTTGCATCTATACACTGTATGTATGTGTTATTTTAAAAAAACGCCTGAGGGTATAGGATATTAATTAATTTGAATCTACATTCAACTTATGTTCCCTTTATATAACAAGGCAAAATCCAGAATCTAAGAAATGGTTCGAAATCAATTCGAAATCATATGATTTCATATAGATCGTTTTCCCCACAACTGTCCGACAAATTCAACTAGTTGGGGAACTAACCAACAAAAAATATCAAAACAAAACAAAACATAATGACACTACAAAACTTACAAGGATTTTTCCCACTATCCATTTTGTTGATGTAACTAGTTGCTTGGTTATAGTAATTGTTCAAGTATAACAAACCTATAACCCACATTATACACCAATGTCACAAGCATATCACAGCCGACAGCCGACAGCCCGCAGGTTCACAAGCACCACATCGAGATGATGATCCACTCACGATGGCGCCTGGAATCGGAGGGCTATGAAGTGCTCGCCGGTTACTTGGTGCGGATGCCCGGTTTGATGTTCGTGCGGAGGAAGCTGGAGATGACGGGTTGAAGCAACGATTTCAATGTGGGAATACCATGGAAGCATATCATGAGGATGATGACTAGCAGGGATGATTATTAACAGGGATGATTATTCAATATTATTCACATATATATATATATGGGATATAATGAGTTCATTGACACTTTCGAGAACGCGATCGAACTTGTAGATAAACTATTTTTGTCAAACCAAAGCTACAGTTTCGTGGTGATGATGTCCAAACTCTTCAAGATTTGATCTACAGCAAGAGTGACTGCAGGGACCGCATATGTTTATATAATTTTATATTCATATATACATAATATCTGGTTGTTTGTTTGTAACATGAATTTTATGACTTATTCCATTCAGTTGGGAATTTCATCATCCCAACTGACGAACTCCATCATTTTTCAGAGGGGTAGGTATACCACCAACCAGAATATATCCATTATGGATCCAGTAGGAATATCAATATAGCTCGTCAGTTGGGATGATTTTCCATTCCCAATAAATGGAAAGTCATAAAAATCCATGGTTCCAAACCGCCAACCAGTAAAATTATGTTATTCCAATTATGAACCATTATTAACCATAGATTAACCATAGATATTCCCAGTCATGGCTGTTGTTTATGGCATATATATAAATATATATATATATATGACATCTGCACAGGTGACCGCTCCATCGCCAGGCCATCACCAACGCGGACTATGTGAAGAGGAAGAAAGAATCAGTGCCTTGGTCCAGAGATGAGCCATGATTCTACCCTCTGGTAAACATACAAAAAGCTGTTGAAAATGGCCATTGAAATAGTGAATTTTCCCATTAAAAATGGTGATTTTCCATAGTTACGTTAGTTTACCAGAGGGTATGAGCCATGAAAAATAGGCCTGAAAAATAGGCCTGAAAAATAGGGTAGGTACCTCCAATTTAGGTTCCTGAAATGGCCATTAAGATTTACTACCCTCCGGTAATTGAACGGTTTGCTATTGAAAATTGCCATAGAAATAGTTGATTTACCCATTAAACATGGTGATTTTCCATGATTTTCCATAGTTATGTTAGTTTACCAGAGGGTAAAATTCCCTGGTTGATTGGTTGAAGAAGATTGGTTGATTGGCTACTTTGTTGGGACTTGGTTATTGGTTGATGATTTAAAATACCCCTGGTTGGTTGGTTTACCAACTGTAGGGACTTGTACTACCTAATTTACTGTGGACTACGATAAGCCATAGGATTGGGAAACCGATTTCAAGCAACTAATAGTTCATGAGATGGGACAGTGGTACGTTTAATGGCTCATAGTGTTTTTAATGAAATTCAGAACTCTGGGTACATCATGCCACGACCTCACTGCGACCTCAGATAAATGGCTATTGGTAAACCGGTATACAGTTCTTTTTTTTAAAATGTATGTTCATCAATGATTACTTAATATAGAATTGCCGTATGCAGAGAATAATATATATATACGGTAACGACATTTAAATATGTGGAGGGTTGGCCAGACGGCAAGGCCCCGGAGGTAGTATGAAATACCAGTTCGTATATTTAAGTGTAGTTGCAGTATGTTTAAATTAATTAGATCCCGTATGTTTAAATGGCTGGGCGGGCCAAGGAAAACCTTCCCGGAGGTAGTTAGTCTAAATACCTATTTGTATATTTAAAAATCCGTATATTTAAATGTAGTTACCGTATATATATATTGCTATATTGATAAAATCATGTATACACACATAGAGGTAGATATACATATATATATATGTATAGTTATATATATGTATAGTTATATATATGTATGGTTATATATATAGTTATATATATATAGTTATATATACATAGTTATATATAGTTATATATATATGTCGACATTATATATATATATATTTAATTTGTATACATATTATATATATATATATTTATGTATACATAATATATATATATATACATATTATATATATATATATTTATGTATACATATAATACATATATATATATGTACATATTATGTATATATATATATATATATATATATCAACGTCTATATACTATAAGATTTAGAGATGGATACTATGTATGCCTCTGAATGTCTGGCTCTATGGGTGACTTGCTTGGAACAACCTGCTGGCTGGTCAACCTCTTGAATCTCATGAAGAACCCAAGAATTTGCAATTGCCACAGTTACCCTCTGGTAAACTGTCCCATATCACTGTGGAAAATCACCATTGTTAATGGGTAAATCAACTATTTCTCTGGCCATGTTCAATAGCAAACTGTTAAATTACCATCGTATAGTTATGAATAAAAATTCTCATTTGTAGTGGATTTACCCTTTAAACATGGTCATTTTCCATAGCCAACTGTTAAATTAGCAAAGGGTCGGTATCTCATGGGTTTTGCCAACCTGTTTCCACCATGTCGACTGTCCAACACCAACTGACTCTGGCGAAAAACATTGTCGAGGTCGAAACATGAACATTTGTTTACCCTCTGGTAAACTAACGTAGCTATTGAAAATCACCATTATTAATGGGTAAATCCACTATAAATGGTCATTTTCAATAGCTACGTTAAATTACCAGAGGGTAATTTGTTTGTTTGTTGTGTGACTTTGTGTGCATGTGTGGGTGTGTGGTCTATTGGTACAACTATTGAGTGATACTTTTGAAACGCAGTTCCACTTAATGCATGATTATATGGCCATACTTAGAGGAATTATATCCCAACTTGTGGGGGGTACTATGGTTGAGCCCATTCAAAACAACTAAATCGCACCCCGAGTATCATATGGTGAGCTTTATATCATATTATATGTTGTATGTATATATATATATATATGTATACTATGTGTATATCCCCGTATATCCTATGATACCAATTATACTCCAGGGTATCCCATTATATCCCGCTATATCATATCATATATCACATGGTATCTCCATATCATCAGTAGAAATTTCAGGCCCGTTAAATGGAGGTACTTTACCAGACAAGGCCAGGATATTCACTGAAAATTGGCCCTAAAACATAGGCCGTTTAAAGGCTAGGAACCTCCAATTTAGGTTTCTTAAATGGCCATTGATATTGTTCACTGTAAACCCCCGAAGTTGGTTGGTGAAAGTCGGTTAAGGATATCCAGTATTATATCCCTTTATATCATATCATATTTCCATCTTATTCATGCCTGTCTTATGATTGTTCTATATGATATGATCTATGACATTACATCCCCATATATATACATATATATATATATATACACATATGTATATATATATATATATGTATATGTATATATATATATATAATTATATACATATCCTCTCTCTATATTTATATATATATACACCATATATATACTTTTTATATTTTATGACATCCCCACATCCCCTTTCTCGGCCAGGATCCCATGTCGGATGACGATCGGGTCGCTGCCATCCAAATGGCCTGCGATGACATGCAGACAGGCGCCGGAAGCATGGCCGGCGATGCGGCGCTGCCGCAGGGCACAGGGGAATTCACGTGATTTTATGGGTAAAACATGGGAAAATCGCCTCTGGTAATTGAAGATTGATTGGATTGGTTTAATTAAGGGAAATTCTTCACCGGAAACCATAGATTTCCCCATGAAGATCATGGGGCTTTCCGGTGTAAATTTTCCCTTAAACCAATCCATTGATTGAAGCATCAAACATCGGGAAATTACTGATTTCACCATCAAGAACTGGTAGTTCACCATGAAAAATGTGGAGAAAAAAAACATCAAACTAGTGGACTTAGAGCATCCAAAACAGGGATAGAAAAGCCTAAAAAGCTAGGGATTCTTGCATGAAAGATAGGGATTTACGCATCGAACATATGAATTTACCCATCAACAACAGGTGTTTAAGCATCAACAGTAGAGATTTAAAGCATCAAACATATGGATTTCAGCATCAAAAAAAAGGTGATTTAACCATCAAAACAGTGAGTTAACCATGAACAATATGGATATTAATGGGATCTTAATGTTAATGGGAATAGAATGTGAATTTACGGTATCCATCAGATGTGGTATTCGGAATGGTCAATCCGGATTTGTTTGTGATGTAGCCATCACAAATAGTGAAGCATCCATCAAAAGTAATGATTGAACCAATGAAAGCAGCGAAAATTTTGGTGGATCTAATGGGCAACATGGATATGAAAGCCCAACAAGACGGATTATTTGGATTATCCACATGCATATGTAATACTATATGGAAATAAATATGTAGTATCCACATCTATAATGGATATGTAATATTATATGGATTATTTAGGTAAGTTTGAACAACAAGGAAGTTACCTCCACTAAGCAGTGGAATGCGGTTCCTAATTTCTAGACAAACCCATGTTTTGATCAACATATTCATTCCAAAACTCACAGTGATGAATATCATCATTGATGTGTATATATATACTATAATCATATATTATAGATGATCATAAAGTGCAGTGATCCATCAATAATTATAATATCTTCATACATGAGATTAGACATGGATAGATAGCCACGAAACAAATGGATGATCCATCGCCTCATTTGAGTTGCTGAGAAGACAGCAGCCTACCCCTGTTGGTAAGTTTGCACGTGACATAATGCCTCATATTGTCCGACGATGTCCGACGTCAGATTAAACATTTGGGGATTTCCTAAGTCACAGGACAACCCCCAAACAAAATCCAGTTGTCATGGATTAGACCATGACTTATAGGTTAACATAGGTTAACCCATGGCGACTGAAGGATCCCCGAGCCATTAAGACAGCAAAAAACAGTTCAACATTGATCTTTGGCCAGGCTGGTTACAGCCCGACATTCGCGGTGTGAATGCTCCAAGCCCCGGACGGATGACGCAGCTGTATCAACAGGAGATTTTTGGTCGCAAACGTGGATTCCTTGGTGCTTGATGTATACAGTGGTTATTTGGGGGTATATAATGAATTTATAATGGTTTATAATATGTTGTAATGGTTATAATCCTCATTACTCATGATTATATGCGAATATATGGTTTTTAGTACTAAAAATGTGGGCTCTAATGGGGTTTAACTAGCCAACAATATGGTTTGTTTGATGGGATTTAGCCAACAAAAATCCGGGTTGCCCCATTACCACGAGGTGGGAAATTGGTGAATTTCACCTTGTAAAAATGTCGTGTTGGGCTCAACCTGGATGAACACATCCATGAACCATCGAGAAAGATGACAGAGTGTAAACCATCCAAAGTGGCAACAACATACACACACAATATATATATATGTATCACAGTGTGTAACATAGTGTATATATAGTGTATGCAGAATATAAGATGTATATGATATATAATATATAAAATGTATATGATGTAATTTATACAATATATATATATATTATAGCATGTATATGATACAATATGTTTTAATGTATACAATATATATAATTAAACAAAACAACATATGACATAATACAATATAATATAACATAATGCAATATAATAAAAAAAACATAATATAACATAACATGACATAATATGATATAACATACTACCCGATATATAATAGAGCATATGTATATATATATATATATATATATACACATGTTTGTATACGTATTATATAACACATATATTTATAATATGTAACATATATCTATTGTATATCTAGCATATATTTTTATACACACAATATAACGTGTATATATAATATAATATGTATATATATATATGCTCACCCACCACTACAGAACCCCCGAATGCCTATTTCACTGGTATTTACAGTACAACATGCCTCAAACATGTACTTGATTTTAGGTCTTCGGATCTTACCTATCATATATTGTTTTACGGTTGCAGGCTTATGTTCTTCAGACACCTCATATATAGATGTTCCATTTGAGTGATTTTTTTCGTTGCGATGTCAACCATTTGCCCTTTGCCATTTGCCACCAACCAAAAACAAACGAAAACCCACAGAAAAAAACAAAACAACAAAAAAAAGGCTTATACCTTTACACTCCTTGAATATCCCCTGTAAAACTATAAATACCAGCTAATACACCTTTAATATATATATATATACCTTTAATATAGTAGCATTTCATATACCCCTGGCATACCATTTGATATACCACGGATCTACCTTTGATATACCATCTATCATAATTGACCTTGAACATACCTCTAATATACCCTTAGTATACCTTAGAAGTATACCTTGAAGTATATTTTTAATATGCCATTTAATATGCCTTTAGTATACCGGTTCATATAACATGAGTATAATTTGAATATACTATGCTGTATACCTTTATTATCCCTTTAATATACTTGTATTTTACCATTTAATATACCTTTGATATATCATTCAATCTATTTTTAGCATAGCATTTAATCTATATATATATAGAGAGAGAGAGAGAGTGAATATACCTTTGGTTTACCTGCAATATACCTTCTGTATGCCATATGATTGACCATGGAAGTTCTTTAATATACCATCTCATACACCGTTGACATACCATTAGATTTATATGCCTATAGTATACCTTCGTTGTACCATTTTGTCCGCACTGAACATATCTTTAAATACACCTGTGGGATACCTCTAACATACCTTGTATTAACCATTTAATTTGCGTTTAATATACCTTTCAAATACCATTTAGTATAATTATATACATGTCTGGTTTACAATTTTATGTACCATTAATATTTTATTTGATGTACCATTAATATCTTATTGATTGTACCCCTTGATTTGCATTTATGGTTATTTAATATACCTTTCATATACCCGTTGATGTACCTTGTAAATATTATCTAATACACCTTTTAAATATATCATTGAATATACCTTTGGTTTACCTTGAAATGCATTTGATTGACCGTGAAATTATCTTCAATATACCTTTAGTATGAATTTTAGCTACCTTACTACACCTTGACTATACCTTCAAAACAAAGAAGGGTGGATGAGCAGGGCTTTCATTTTTTCCTTGGTATATTATAGTAATTATAGGTGTTTTTATATACAATCTAGACCATCTAATTACCTTTAACATACCTTTACTATACCATTTCTTTTTCCAGAGGTCTTGGGGTTCAGGGGGGTCCAGCCAAGGGGAGAGGGCACCATGGAGAAAACAAGAAAACAAACAAAACATTGGAAAAAAACAAAGCAAAACAAAATCCAGAGGTTTTACGGGTTGAGAGGGGCCCAGCCAAGAGTCTCAGAATGTTGTTGTTCAACGATTGTTACTGACCCAATGGAAGGATAAAGTAGACGATGTGGTGAAGCAGAAGATGCGGTAAAGCAGACCATCCCATCTCAAGATGTTGACAGGTGGAGGTATTTCCATGCATTCGGGGGGTTCTGGGTGTGTGTTTGGCCACATTTATGTATATATATATATATACATATACATACATGTCACACATTTATATAATTATATATAAATGTATATATGTATATATCACATTCATACATCCATACATTCATACATTCATACATCGTATTTAACAATACAAAATCATATTTTAGCATGTGTATAATATCTAATATTTAATATATGCAACACATTAACAAATATATATATATACATCAAATTTTATGTATATACACCACACACACATCTATATAAAACCTGCGTGACACATGCATCACATGTACTTATATATTTATATGAACATATACGTGCATATATACATACATACATATATACATATTTACGTATGCATATAGACATATATATATATACATATATATATACATACTTATTTAAATATATTTTACATATATGCATAAATACGTATATATATATATAAATACAAATACAAATACATACATATATACATACTTACATTTAAATTTATACATATATACATTTATATATATTCATGTGTACATTCATACATGTATCCATTTGTACATGTATACATATATACATATATAATACATATATTCATATATTCATATATTCATATATACATGTATACATATATACATATATACATATTTACATATATACACATATACATATATACATATTTTCATTTGTATATTTTTACATATTTACAAGTATACAAATATACATAGAATTTATATATTTATATATATATATCTATATTTGTATATCGTCGCATTTATGTATATAAATCCATTTTTTTGAGTGTATATGATTTTAATAAATATTATAACATCATTTGTTTAAACATAGAACATTACTCAAATATTATAGTATATATATATATTTATACTGGCCGAACATTAGGTAGTAAATATGAATTTGTTTGACAAATGACGGTGCCTTAAAACAATGTGTTGGTTCATCATTGTCCCTATCTCTTCCTAGCTGGGTGGATGTTGGGCCTGTTGGGGGTTTCTCCCATGCTGATCTCCGACGGACCTGGTGACCTGCCGAGGCATCCAGGGGCTGTGATCTTCAGTGTGTGTGGCTCAGACACTGTGGTGAAGTTATGCAAGCACCTTGGCGCCGTCGAGGACGTGACCTAAGGATGTTTCGCGCAATGTTGAAATGGGACGTTCTACGGATGGTGTTTAGCGCATGGTTGAAACAGGTGGGTAGTAAAGAATAGTTTGCCACCCGTCATGATAAATTGTGCAAAGGGATTATGACATCAACAATTGTTGAAGAATGGCTGAATAATACATGAAACAGAAACACCTACCCAAATCTCTGGGAGTTCTGTGGAAAGAACAACCAAAAAGGGTTTGTTTTAAAATTTGGAACCCTCTTCATATCATGAACTGTTCAAACACATTCTAAAACATCGTAGCTTGTGCTGGTCAATGATTACGATTCAGTTTGACTTGATGACACCTTATATGATCACACCTCCACGTTTTTTTTTTTTAAATGGAAGTCCCGCATCCGAAAAAACCAACCGTTGCTATTTTCCTGTCAGGTTTGCCCTCCAGTTTTTTATCGGAGTTGTGTCCAATCATCGGGAGGTCTCTGGACACGTTGGATATTCCACTTCTGGATTTTTTGCCGGGATGGGTACCCTCTGGTTATGTCAAAATAGCTAGTGAAAATGGCCATTCATAGTGAGTTTTCCCATTAAAAATGGTGATTTCCATAGTTATGTTAGTTTACCAGAGGGTAAAGATAGTTTCTATGGCTGATATTTTTTGTTGCTTTTTTTTGTCATCCATTGTCAATTATCTCTCATCTGCAAACCTGCCTATGCCATGTGCAAACTCCACATTTTATGCCAGACCAGAAGTGGCCGTCCACCCTTCAAGTGTACCGAAATGTAACAATGTAGGTCCTGTTTGTATCACCACAGTTCAAACTAGATGAGTATGAGTTCTCAAATAATTGCATGTTTGTTACACTGCAGAAAAATGAATTTCCAGACGTTACCCTCCAGTAATTTGTTACGTGCGATGGACATGGCCCATGATAGAAAATTATCCACCCATTAAAAATGGTGGCATTTCATGCCTCTGTAACGAACTACAAGAGTTTATCACTAGTTCGGTAGGATTTTATTAGTGAAATCATAAACCGGTACAATAGAATGAATTGGGTGATGAAAATCGATGTGTTCCCATGTTTTACCCCAAACACACACATATATATATGTTCATCTATTTTCCACGGCAAAGTGCTGGGTTTTCCAGATGTTGCCAAGAAAGTTTCTTAGATCACCAACTATAGTTCCATATTTTCCATTAAAATGTGTCGTTATTTTCGTTGCGTGGCATTTTTCATGGCGCCGTTCCAAGGAACGGGTCGCGATTCAATCAGCCTTTGGTGGTGGTTGGCCGCCCAGGCATCAACAATGCACTGGTGAAGGACACAGTTCGGTGAATCAATGGGTAGCCTTTGGTAAAGTACCCTCTGGTAATTTAACATAGCTATTGAAAATGGCCATTTACAGTGGATTTTCCCATCAAAAATGGTGATGTTCCATAGTTATGTTAGTTTACCAGAGGGTAACAGAGCTAGCGAAGGCCATTTTCCAGTTCGCTATGGCTATGTTAGGTTGACTGAAGAGTAAATAGTGGGAAAACAAGCAACAATTATGGATGAATCATGGATAATGGCGTTGAATCACCTCTGGTGATTTGATATGGTTTGCGAAGTGGATAAATCACCATGTTTAAGAACGGTAATTCGTCATTTTGATCATCAAACTAAATGGCACATGGTTTCCATAGCTACTCGTATGTTAAATAACCAGAGGGTAAAGTTGCACCCGGAAAATACGGCATTTTTAGTGAACCGTAATCTTCCAACCCCTATTTGATGGCAGGGTCGATTTGTTAATTTGGGAGAGGGTAGATGGAATGAACATACACTAACTTTTGAATGATAACACTTGATGCATTGCAATGTTACTATAGATTATTGCAAGACTATGTTTCATTTCACTATTCGATGATAACATATTTTACATTTTCACGATACTTACATAGACCCTCCCCAAGAAAACTGATCAAAGTCCAAAAAGGTACATTATCCCATTTCTCTAGGCACTTAGAGGTCCCAGGTAAATCTACGAATTGGTTTTAAGGAATTGATAGATTACATAATATTCTATTCAACCACCGGTGATGTTAATAAACAAAAAACGGCCAAACTATTGTCCCCATGTTCCTCACGATATTTTAATTTTCCCATGCTGGAATCGTCATTTTTTTCTGGTAAACTCAACATTTTCCTACACAAATATGGACAATCAGCATTTTCATGCATTTCCCTAGCAATGTAAAATTGTATTTTTCCTATTAACGTCCCCATGATCCCTCAACGATCGTATCAACCATATTTTTTAAGGCTAAGTTTCAGGGGATATACCCCCCATTTGCTATTGCTTTGTATGGTACTAACATACCTCCATTTTAAGATGTATTAAACCCCCATTTGAGCTATTAAAAATACAGAAGGGAGGATGAGGGGCTACATGACCATCTCATAACCACACCAACTCATGCATAATGATGCAAAACCTTGTAAAATCAGACCTTTCACAACTCCACCCCCCATGGTAAGCCGCTCTCTAAAAATACTCCTATCCCATCTCATAAAATACTAGTTGGTTGAACACGGTTTCCCAATCGTAGAAGGGCCCAATAAATTAGCTCGTCTAAGTCGCAACAGAGTAACCAATCAACCAGGGTATGTTCAATCATCAACCTTTAACCAATCAAGTCCCAACAAAGTAACCAATCAACCAATCATCTTCAAAAAATCGAGCAGGGTATGTTTCATAGGTTGGTTAATAAGGATGCCCCTATTAGATGAGTAAAATCCCCAATACATTGGGTAGTAATATCATCAATCATTCCATCATTTACCAGTTCTATCCACTTCTATTCCCATATTGTTGATGGTTAAAACCGTATAAATATTGATTAATCCCCCAACCAATACTGGCTCATATGATTGATTATTATTCAATATGATAAAAAGTCAACTCATCTCTAAAGTGATATCTAGCCATAATCACCAAAGAATCATCTTTAAAAATCAACCAAGAGTATCTTTAATCTGCTTGGTGGTTTCAAACAATGTTTATTTTCCATGATATATGGAATGTTATCCTTCCCATTGACTTTCACATTTTTCAAGATGGTTAAGACCAGCAACCAGGTGACATGGTGCGAGACGGTGGTGAATCCAGAGGAAGTATATAAATACATGATATAATTCTTCACATCCCACTAATTATTGTTCTTCAATCACCAGAGTATCTTTATATGAACTGGAAAATCACCATTGTTCATGGCTAAATCAACTATAAATGATTATACATGACCATTTTCAATAGCTATGTGAGGAGACTTTACCCTCTGGTAAATTAACATAGACCCTGGCAGATAGGGGTTGGAAGACTAGTTTCCATTAAAGATTGGTGATTTTCAGGGTCTATGTTAATTTACCAGAGGGTAACCATTATAACCATTAAAAAAATGAATATCCATAATATCCATCTAACAACATTAACTATTATGGACCATTAACCATTAATTTACCAGGGGGTAATAGTTAAATTATGACTAACATAGCCGTGGAAAATCCCCAAAATAAATGGAGGTGTTAATGGGAAAATCATCTATAAATGGGAAAATCATCTATAAATGGAATATCCATCTAACAACATTAACCATTATGGACCATTAACCATTGGACATGATGGATATTATAACCATTACCATTGGAAATAGTTCATATCTTGCTGCGTCACTGTGAGGACACCGTGGCACGCTCCGAAGTCGCCACGGGCGCAGCCTTCTGGGTGAACGACCTGCCGGGCGGGCCCATTTCGTCGGCGCGGGTGCGACATACCTTGATCACGGAGGATATGAAGCGCCTTGGAATTTTCGAAAGGCCATGGGATGCCATGGCGGATATGGAAAAACCTGGGGAAAAATATGGAAAAATATGGGAAAATCGATGGAAACAACTTGAAAACTCAGAGAGATTTAGAGATTTGACCATGATTCAGCCATGAACAAAAATGATCGGAAAATCAAAGGAATCGGCCTTGAATCCTACAGATTTGACCTTCATTAGGGGAATGTTACCATCAAAGGCAATCTAATTGGATAAAATACTATATAATTGTGGTTATATTTAATTATCCAATTTAATAGTGTAATTGTTACTAATGGGTTATAATTGAGACTATGTTTTTTTGTTTTTAACCATCAAACATTGAGATTTAAGAATCAAACTCGTTTAACGATGATCTGTCCATTAAACATTTTGGATATGGAATTGACCTTGAAACCTACAGGATTTAAACTATTTAACTATCAAAATTGGTGACTGGTGATTGTAATGATGATATCATTGGGATGTGAACAACAATAATTAGTGGGGATTGAACGAATAAATCATGAACATATCGGAATAACTGGGAATATATATATATATATTTAAGCGCTTACGCGCGACAGCCGGCCAGGGGCCCAACTATGTTGGCCCATCTTGTGGCTATATGTTGGCCTATGTTGGCGTATGTTGGCCTATCTTGCGGGCAACGTGGGCCCATCT
>Ga0126342_10002303_pt1 | contig 29435 bp, 25 predicted proteins | sample Cyp1metagenome_FD_92528 | JGI IMG/M metagenome (GOLD analysis project Ga0126342, IMG submission 92528) | Coral microbial communities from Lord Howe Island, Old Settlement Bay, Australia - Cyphastrea 1 metagenome | ecosystem: Host-associated > Invertebrates > Cnidaria > Coral ...
GTCAAACTTCCGACAATATGGGCAGATGAAAAGCAGAGCAGGGCAGAGGCAGAGAGAAGAGACAGATTAGAAGAGAGAAGATCAGAGAAGAGAAAGAGTCAGAAGAAAGAAGATGCAGATGCGTGAAAAGGTAGGAAAGTCGCGAAACACTGTGTTTTTCCAATGATTTGTGGCTCCGGAGGGTCAAAAAGTAGGCTCGCTAAAGCGGCGGGTGCGGAGCCAGCTGGCCAGATGAGAAATGAAAAGTTGCACGCCGTTGTGGCGCGAAGCACATTTCGAAGTCAAAATGTTAAAAGCACTACAATTTCGGACCACTTTTGGAGGTTCAGATGTCGCTTCGCTTCGCTTCGCTTCACTAAAGTACACTGCATGACACTACACTACACCCCACTACACTACATTACACTACACTACACTCCACAACACTACAACTACAATTTATTAAATGGAAAACTGTTTCTGGAATTTGGGGGCCCCAGGAATTAAATGAATTAAATGAATTAAATCGGAAATCTATTTAATGCATTTAATTCATTTAATTCATTTAATTAGTTTAATGAATTAAATAAATTAAATGAATTAAATAAATTAAATGAATTAAATAAATTAAATGGAAAACTGGAGGTGGTCAGCTCTGAGGAGGAGCAGGCCGCAGAACTTAGACTTTGAAAGCTGAATTGGAAAGGGTCTCTGGGTGAAAAATATTGGGGAACATAGGGCTAGATGGGATGCTGGCTTTCGTTCCCCCTTCTCAGGTATATATATATATATATGATATATGATTCAATACGTATATATATTTATATATACACCATATATCATAAATGTATTTACTGATTGAACCCCCCAACGAGGCACTGTTTCTGGCCATTGGCTAGTGGGCGAACCGTTACAAGGAAAGTATCGCCACGAGCGCAGCAAGCTCCCGAGAGATCTCCGGCGGTGCGCTTGGACGAAAAATTTGTTGTGATACGACGAAGGGTTTCTGTTTACCATTTAGCAACTTAGTTATCTTAGTTCAAAGACTTTAGTGGCTGGTGAAATTGTGATGTGAAATTCGAAATTCCAATCTCTTCCCAAGTTCCCAGCTTTCTGCCACTCAGGCGGAGGGCGATGCCGATGACGGCGACGGGCTGAGCGTCAAGGCCTTGAAGGCGCGGCTGGCGCAGCATGGCCTGCACACCGATGGCTGTGTAGAGAAGGCCGAGCTGCAGGCGTGGCAGATTTTCTGATTGTACCTTTGAAACAGGGAAAAAAGGAAGGAAGTGGGGGAAACATGGGGAAAATTCAAACGTCGTTTGAGCGTCGTTTGAGCGACATTTGAGCTCATTGCTATTGTGTACCCAGATGCTGATTCAAGACATGTGGGCAAAATGCGCTATTGCTGTTTGGGGTCTATGCTGGTGTAATTTTACTGGGATGTGTAAAAAAAACATTGAAATTGCTTGGATTTCACCAACTAGAGTCGGGAGGACATACCAGGCGAAAATGACCCGATTTTACGAAGAAGAAGGAGGACATCACCAGCAAAAACGATCAAAAACGGCTCGATTTAGCAAACTTCTTGAGGATTTCCACAAAATAAATCGGGATAAAGAAGGAATGTCGAAATGTCGAATCTACCCCGCTGGTTCCGAAACTAAAGGAGAACACAGCCTAGGATTCAAATCCATTGGTTTCAGGATTTCGTTGCTTCTCAAATGCCAGCAGGCACTGTGGGAGAAATTTGAGACCTACCGACAGCGGCCGCTGCACGAGCTCCAGGATCAATGATCCTTAGCAGCTGAAGGGGCACCCTCCTGTTTCAAGAGGTATTCCAAAGCACAACCGAAACAAAGCATCACCAGGGCTAAACTTTGGAAAGATGCCAAATCCTGTGGGTATTTTGCTACCGCTTGCCCCAAATTTCAGGTAAGTCACCTTCATTTTATGTTTTCTGTGTTGGATTTACACGCCTGGATGGAAACATTTTCTGATACTTTTCGGTGACTTACTATGATTTCTTGTCAGTCCCAGATTTCTCAATCAATCTCTTCAAGCCTTCATCGGCTTCATGCGAGCAGCAATCCGCTGCAACAATATAGTTTCTGGGGGAATTATTTTCCGAAATTGGCGATTGGCAAAAAATTATGCTCGTCGCATATGTGATTTGCAATACGGTGCTTTCAGGTGAAAAATGGGGCGGTCTTCGCTTCGACAGCGTGCTGGAGTGTGCTAAATATCTGACGTGGACGCCTCACTTCTGACTCGAAATGCGGAGAGGTAAGAAGGTATTTGTTTATGACAAATTTGGACAGCTGGGAAATCTATGGGTACAGGTCCTCAGGTAGTTCGTTCGCACCTTGAGGTCTGGAGAGCAGCAACAGCCTGTGGGGAATCGGTTTGGGCGGTTCTGGACGGTTGGTGCCTTGGGAATCCGTGAATGTCCAAAGACGGCGACCTTCCATGCACCTAGATGCCTTTTGGAGATCACCCCCCCCCAGCACCATGGTTTGCTCGATGTGTAGCGTGGATCACCGCTTTAGGTTCTGTTTGATCATGTGGGGGTGGCTACAAATTCTTGACTCCCAGTTTGGCACGCCCAAATAGTAAACATGACCAGCCATGTGGGTCCATTGGTACCCCAGATTTTTAGCCATCATGGTCAGCCAAATTTCATGGTTTATCAATGTTTATCAGAGTTTATCATCCCCTTTTCGCAGTAAAGTGGCAATTTTGCTGCATGCCATATCCCCTGTTTTAAGACAAACCTATGGGTTCAGCAAATGCTTCCAGATCCGCCGAGGCCACAACGAGTTCACCCACTGCGGCCAAAGAGCCTGCAGCGCCCACGGTTCCTTTGGCTCCTCTGCCGACGCCGGCGGTACCGGCGGCACCGGCGGTGGACAGAGAACAGGAGGGGTTGGGAAACACAACAGATGGTGAAAGGAGGGGTTGGAACAACAAACGTAGCAATCCGTAGACTTTGTAGATTTCAAGGTCAAAGTTAAACAAACAGTTTAAGTTTGAAGAAACCACTTTCAGAATTGCTTCAACTCAAATGATGCAAGAAGAAAAGACAAAGAACAGAAAGCTCACTAGTCTTGAGGGACGTTGAGTGATGTGGCAGGATGCCCAGCGTGAAGCCAAGCGTTGGCCCGGCAAGTCTTGAGGATCTTGAGGATGGTGTTTTCGGCAAACTGGCCTGAACAACATGATGGGTCAACATGATACAACGCCGACGCTTTCTGTCCTTTTTCTATTCTTTCTGTTTCTTTGAAAATGTGACTGTTGTAGATCCACTAGAGTTCATCTCTATCCAAGCCAGGAATGGCTGAAATTTGCCCTGGGCCGGGAAAAACAGAAATTTGATGCGCCAGGCATTCTACCACTTCGACGGGAGTCGTATTTGAATCCCACTTCTTGGGGCTTCGCAGTACTTGGAGTGCCTTGAAGCAGTACTTTGTAGCACGTTTTGTACGTCTTGTCACTTTCACTGAGTTTTTTTGCATAAGTTCTGCGGCTAGAGGTTCCAAAAGGCACTACGGAGGTCTCCGCAGTGCAAAGAGCCTATAGAGCTTTGATGAGGCACGGCATGCCTGGTTTATCAATAAGTCTCCTTGAAGTATAAATTGAGCTGGTAATGCTGGTGGAATCAATATACGATCCCACCATGTTAGGAAGCTGCATCCTGATCGAGCAGGGCAATCCGAGGATGTTGTGAAAGCTGTTGAAAAAGTTCGAGAGGCCACGGTCTGAAGAGTACTGCTGTTGTAATTTGGCCCCCTAGACAGCTCATCAGGTATGCAGCGAGTCAAGCCTTCAACTCGTGGTTCGATTCCGGGCAAATCACTCATTACAGGCCAAAGAGGCTTGCGAACGCGGTCTCTCTCGGCAAGAGCCGTGTGACTCTCAACGCAGGACTTGTCTTCTGCTTTTGCTCAGCCAGGATTGGCCCTGAATTTTGCAGCATTTGTGCAAGCTACAGGCCGGAGCAACCTCGTGAGCTGCGCTCCGATTGCCCGGCTTGTTGAACATTGATATGTTTAGGGAAGAACACCAAAGATCGACGGTGAAATCCAACCAATGCAACCTTTCAGTATTTCTTGAAGTGTTTGTTTATCTCTCGATGTTTGACACATTTTGAACCATTTTGACACATTTTGACAGATTTATTCTGGGAGAGGATGCGCCGGGGATCCAATGGTGTTAAACAACCTGGCCAGGAGGCTCTTTGCTCCGCTGCTGGTCGACGGAAATTCCAACTCAGCTGCAGCCTTGGTCAGAGTTCGTGAAAGGTGCATCAAAAATGCAACCGACAATGGTTGGTAAAATGTCACTAAAGTAGAAGCATGATATGATATATATATACACATATACACACTTACATATATTTATATGCTTTTATATATATATATATACATAATATTATGTATATAATATGTGCTGTATACATATAGAAACCACCAGAAAAGATAGAACAGTCAAATCCAATTGAAATAGCGATGAATTACTTATCTATCCGTTTTGGGAGTACAATATCTAAAAGAAAAAGAGTGAGGATGTAGCCGATCAAGAATGATCAGGCAATAGATTCGAAGGTGACACTGGAACAATCAACGATTAGCGGTATATCTAGATATGTATATCACGAAAGCTAGCTTGTGCTAGCTGAAGTTGCTCTTGCTTTAGCAAGGAATAGGCAGGTAGCAGGACCATTGGATTCCCTGAAACTTTTAGGCTTATACCCCTCCGCTCCCCCCAGAGCAGGCCCGGGTTCAATCCCCCCCCGGTCCGCTTGGGGGCAGGTACAGGTTTCTGCGTCTTTATCTTCACCTTCTTCATTTTCATCTTCCTTAGGAGCATTGTCATCATCACTGCCGTCTTCGTCGTCATCAACATCATGGTCATCATCACCACCGCCATCATTACCATTACCAATACCATTACCATCATCATCATCATCATCATCACCATCATCATCATCATCATCATCAGCATTATCGTTCTCATCGTTCGTGCCCACCATCATCGCCATCACTTTACTTTTGCAGCTGAGCAGCCTCCGGTACAACATGAGTATCCTGATTGGTTTCGTATCTCCCCCTGGCCTCAAGTTACATATACAGTATATGTTGGATACTATGTACGGTATATATATATACACAAAGTATTTAAATGTATCGATATCGTAAACACATCTACATATATCATATATATATATATTATATAAGGTGTTTATCTATACATATATATATATACACATACATGTATATACATATGTATATCCATATGTATATATATATACATGTATATATATCTAAATATTATATGTATATATATATGTTATTATATGTAAATATATATGTTTATATATATATATATATATATATGTATGTATATGTATATGTATATATGTATATGTATATATGTATATGTATATATGTATATGTATATGTATGTATATATGGTATATACGCAAATGGAATGTGGGTATATGTATGTGCATACATACATATAGATATATTATTATTGTTATTATTATTATTATATATATATATACGTATATATTTAATAATATATACATATATTTAATAATATATACATATATTTAATAATATATATATATATATACACATACAGAAGCAAAATGGGGGAACTCGGGATGCTGGAGGAAACCAGTGTTGTAATTTGGGCCATTCACCATGAGGCTGGACTGCACCAGCCATCAGAGATGCTGCGTGTTGGTCTCAGCCGTTTCTCACCACTGGAAACGAAAGCTAGAGGTTTCCAAAGTCCTGGGGGTACCCAAATCATCCAAGTCTTAGACCATTTCACGTTGAAACAATCATGGTGACTTGGGGATCCTCCATTTTAAGAAACCCCCCAGTGGCCCAGCTGTTCACTTAAACCTCAGGCCTGTTCGCAGATATGTGGTTGCTGCTCATGATCCTGCGCAAGCCCGGCTAAGTTGACCGAATGACTGATGATGGAATGAAAGAACGCAATACATGGGTTGCGTTCAAAATACATTTGAACCATTCTTATGAAAAATGCCTTGACAGATGGAAAACGTTTTCTGTGTTTGTCCAGAACTTCCTTGGCCGCATGCAGGTATGGGCGGGCATTGACAATCACAGTCCTCGAGCCAGACTACAGCCAGGAGCGCACGCTCTCACCATGCCCTGTGGTCGTTCATGCTCCGTTTATGCATGTCCAACACTATTGGGTTCCTACAGACGCAGGGTTCCATGTTCAAAACGACCAAGGTTGTTGGTCCATTGTGTTCCCAACTTCATCAACTTCCATGCCAAATCATCCTCAGACATGCTGAGGAGTTGCGAAGCTTTGTATCCATCGAGCACCTCACATCCTATGTCATGGCAGAGCAGGTTGCTTGGACACAAGATTGGCAGGGTCAGTGAACAAATCAGCAGAAAAACAGGGGGATGCACCAAACCATGGTATTCCTCACCTAAGGATATTCATTATAACCAAGAATCGGTATTTTTGGTGGTTTTGGGAGTCACCAATCAGTACTCCTTTGTCGAACCCTCGTTGAACATGCTCTCAGTCTGTGGTAGATGAGCGTCGTAGGTTCCCACAAGAGGCACAAGAATGGAACTGATCGTCCAGCCACTAGCATTGAAATACGATGGTTTTTGCAGATACTACCTCCATGACCATTGGTTATCCCAGTAACCTGTAAAATCAAACGAGTTTCCACGGAATTCAGGTGGAACACCTTTTGGTGGAAGTGATACCAGCCGATTCACCTTCATTTCCCCAATTTGTTTATGAAGATCAAGGCTATATTATTTCCGCCACTGAAAACGCGCTTATCAACAGACCCCGTTCGGTGTCGCCTATGCCACCAACATTCTCAGTATGTTTGCAATGCGGCAATGCATTTTCTATATGATCCTCAAATCACCAAGCCTTGAGTCATGCTAATCACCGACTGCAGATGGACTTGGATCACCAACATGACACCAGGACCTCCAAAAGATGCCGAAATTGTGGACTCAGACTTCCCTACAAGTGCAGGCACGGACAGCCGGAATCGAATCAAAACGTGCAGAGGGGAATCGTCGGCTCCGCCGGGTTACTGGATCCCAGGGGTTGGAAAAGTTACTAAGATCAAAGAATGTTTCTCCTAAATTCATTAAGGAAGGTTTCCTTACTTAAGGAAAATGCATTCGTTTTATTTAAAGAAGGTGTTTGGATAATATTGTATGTTTCTTCTGCGTGTTCTTGATATGCCTAGCGATTTTTGTGCACAAGTTCTATTCTTCAAAATCGAAAAAACACATATTTCCTTGAAAATTCAAAAAATGAAATTGTCCAAAATTCGAAAATGTAGTTTTTCAAGCAAAAAATAAATTGATTAGACTTAAATTTTGAACATGTGTAAACATAAGAGTTCTTAAAAATTGTACAATGCCAAAGTAGTATTTCCAGTTGTTTATTGCCATCAAAATGAATGTATGTGTGCTTGTACGCTCCTGTAGGGCAATGAAAAGAATCAATCGAAATATGCGTATCTCATTTCCATGACAGAAAAACAACACTTTCCTTAGGATAAAAATTCTTTAAGAAGTCTTTAATCGAGGTTTCTTTAGTTGAGCAATGTTGTCCCTTAAACAAGGAACAAGTATTTCCATAGCGAGGAATTTATATCAATTATATATGGGTATGGATCAATACCTATAGATACCATTTTTAGTGGGTTATTCATCCATTTTAACCCAGCTATGACTTGGGGTTCACGGAAAGGTACCAGGGTGCCATGACCCATCCCCAGTTATTTTTCGAACTCCAGGGACCTATCCGAATGATCCACTTTGGGATCTATAGTTATCTGGAAGATACAGAAAGAACTATAGTAACTACAGATGTTCTTCAATGCTCCAGTTGCCAATTGTCCAATCCGTTTTGGCAGGTCGCCGCGGCCAACGAAGCTGGGCAATCTGCCTGGAGCACGCTGAAGGCATCCTTGGATTTGACTCAATTTATCGATGATTTTGTAGACCCATTTTTTGAGAATCCCACAAAGCCTGCGTGTCATATCACTTTCAGAATGGTTACTGCATGGATATATTTGGATATTGATGTTGGATGGGGCGTTTTGTTGGGATTTTGTACCTTCCTTTCATCCCTGCCATGGAGATCCCTTTGACGGGGCCTTCCGCGGGCAATGCAGCTGCTGCAGCTCCGCCCACACGGCAGCGAGCGCTTCCCAGCGGCCCCACTGGCGTCAGCGGCTTTGCTACGGCTGCCACAATGCAAAAGAGGACCAAAGATGGGGAGATCTTCAGATTCACCATGATTCACCAAAGGAAATCCCATGGTTCATGGGGTTAAACAATTTTTTTTGAAAGGCCAGTTTGCTTCAAACATCATAGCTGATGGGGTCGACATGTAATGATACGTAGCTTGGGAGTAATGCGGCAAGACTTACAATGGGGAGTGTCAAAGGAAAGATCCTGGGTCGCAATCATGAGCCAGGATGCACGATGCGGAGGATGTTACGGCTTTCGACACAGAATTGTCGTTTGCTCAGATATTCGAAACCTCATGGATCTGAAAATTCATTCGTAAATCAGCATGAGTATATCTCTTACTTCTCTCAAATACGGTCCATTTTGTTAGTGCACACTTCACACAGAGACGACAGTCTGGCAAACTTCAGCCTATCTTTTTCAACCACTCAGGCGTAAAATTCATGGGATCGCGCGATTACGAGCTTTCTTGGAGCCGCGGAAGAAGGCGCATATGGCAACAGGGATGCTTTTTGCAGTTTTTAGGGAATCCTAAAATCACAGTCAAGGATCTAGTGAGTGAGTGCACTTTGGCGCAAAGATAAAACAGCTAGGCTCTGGTTTAGCTGATTTGGTGGGCCCTTCCCCGAAAGCAAAGTCTGCATGCTTCATCCTAGAAAGAAACTACACGGTATGCCAGCCTCCATCCACCATCGAGCAAGGGATGCATGGGTTTGTCGCCAGCAGTCTCACTGCCATGTCAAATCTATATAGTCCTTTGAAAACCTGGTTTGTGGATGTTTGTGGCCCCTAAAATCCTTGACGAGTCTGAGGAGTGTTGATTAGCTGCCCACTTCACCATCATCCAGGAATTTAGTTCCACGGGCGTCCTGTTTGCTGGTTAAACTTGTGTTAAACTTGTGTTGCCAGGGCATCCTGATGGAATGGCTAAGATCAGTGAACTGGTCAGCCTATGGTTCGAAGCAGGAGATTTTGGGAATAGGCAGAACTCGCTGGTGGAACTTCGCGCTACCATTGGGGTCAAGCTCTTGAATGTGTCTTTGAACTCTTCAAGGAATACATCTTGGAATATCCACGGATATCACCTTGGACCTTGGATATCTTTTGATATCTTTTGGCTCATCAAAGATCCAGGTCAACATGCCAAAATAATCAAAGACGTGCATATGCCTTGAGACACTTGTGTTATGAGACCCACTGCTCTCCGTGTCTCCTGAAGGATTTGGTGGAGCGAGTGATTTTTATCCGCGAAGCGATGGTTTGTTGAGAACTGCTGAAATAGCTTTTACAATGCTCATCTTTGGGGATGACACAGGGTTGCCGAAGCTAGATGAATCCATACGAATCCAATATCCAAGGGCACCTGTCCTAGAGCCAAGGGTGGTAATTTTCTATGCAATGCAGATGGCAACCTTGATTTCATTCGGTGTCACGCTAGTCGCCGATTGATGGGGCACAATCGGCTTCGCTCTCTTCAGGCCAGTAGAATCCCCTTGATTTTGGCCAGTGTTTGAGGGCAAAATTCCCGCTGCAGATGCGATGAGGCGTCAACCAACCTTCCAAATTAGGAGCTGTGGGAATTGTCACTGGAGAGGTCTGAAGGCTGCGCGACCTTGGCTCAAAGATGCTTGATACTCCTAATGCGCTTTTCAATTCTTCACAGAGCTTCTTTTCAACAGCAAAACTCGTGTATTCCCACTCGTGGGGAAATTCCAACATCAGCCGCACAGCTTGTTGGTCTGTTGGGAACACCAGTCACTGCATGGTTGCGATTCTGCCATGGGTCTTCGGAGCTGTCTTACTGCAAGCAGTGTCGAACGAGCAGAATTTCCAAAAGGCGGTGGGATTTGTAAAACCAACTTGAAAAGACCAAGAGTTCTTGCTCCTGTACTCACCATACTCACAATCAGTTAAAGCTACATCTTCTCCCGATCTGCTCAGGGATTGCTCACCATTGAGCCTGGAGAAGGAGATGTTGTTAGACAGTTTGTGGATCATCATATGGATCCTTGGACGATTTGCGTGTGTCCATTCAGTCAGTGCTGAGCTTGGACAGGATTTCTTTTGAGTGGGTGAACTGTTTGTGCTTAAGCCACGCATTTCCGCAGAACCATTGAAAACAGGCATTTCATACAAGGTGTAAGAAGTCTACCTTCAACACTTCAAGCCATGTTGAGACACCTGTGGCACAAGCGCACCATACGCCGTACGTGTTCCAAGTGTCCTTCAAGGAGCCGCGGCATGCGGTGGCCGTCGTAAGGGTTGCTCGGGGCTCTAAGAGGCACAGCCTCTTGGCAGATTTGGCACAGGAGGAGGAGAGCAAGTGGGGCCCATGTTTTCCCCGTTCAGCTTTTTCTTCCTTTGATTGAAGATGATTGAAGAATATTACGAATACAGTATGTATTCTCTTTTAACTGGCAATGTATCTGAAAGGACAAGGAACAAACTTGGCCTTGACTCGTTTCGGAGATCTGTAGGGAGCAGAACTGAACCCGTCCTCAGCTCATTGCAGGACTTGCGACACCTTTTGGCCATTGGCGCGAACTTCCAAAAGGGGAGGACTGGCTGACTGGCCCATGGGCACATGAGGCCCTCTGGCGACAGTGCTCCAATCGTCATCTTGCATGGTGTCTGATCAATTCAATCTAGGAAAGGCTCTCAGACAGTTGCTGCAAACTGCAATGGCAGGACTTCTTTGACGGTTGTGGCCTCAGTTTCGAAAAGCTGGCGCTGGTGGGGAAAGGGATTGACCAAACCCATCCAAGTGATTCATCTTTCGGCTCAGTGCAATGTCCAATTGAGGTTCACAGATATCACTATGATCCGTTGGACTACGACGGCAAGTGGATGCCAGCCTAAGAAGCCAGTTCTCAAACCATCTTGCTGAGCACTGTGTATTCTTGCGATGGCAACAATCCAGATTTGCTCGATTTTCCACAGTTGTTACAGCAGCACGTGTGTCCGCAACTAAGGACGAAGTCCGCCATTTTCTCCTGGCTCCAAGAGGTCTCCTATCCACCTGTGAATCACTTGCCGCAGTTTGCCCCGACAAAGTTCTTGCCAGAGACTCAATGTAGATCATGTTTGGAGCTTAGGCGGTATATTATGATTACTACGGTCAATTTGAAATTCAATGGATTAAGACAATATAATGTCCATCAACCATAGCCATTGAATAATCCATATTCATCCATATTCAATTCATATTCAGAGCGCTTTACAGCATTGGCATGTTGTCATTTCTAGTCAAATGGCAGTGGAATTAGCTGGTTGCTTACCATGATTTGACAGGCTTCAATTTTGGTGATTTCGGGTTCCATACAAACAGAACCGCGTTGGCATATCCTTCATCAAGCTGTTCCATTTTGGGGGAAGGCCTAGGAAGGCTTTGCTGGGGGATCTAGGGATCTGGTTATTTAACATAGCCATGGTAGCCATGGCCCATAGAAATAGATGGTTTACCTATTAAAAAAACAGTGATTTTCCATGGCTATGTTAAATAACCAGATGGTAAATCATTCTAAATCTCTATAGATTTTCAATGACCAACTCACCAAGGACGCAGAACCCATTCGACATCTTGCTGGTGGTGAAGCCCGTGGGCGCTCATGGGGCTCATGGGGACCTTGCAAAGGCGTCGGAACAGGGTCATGGCCATTTGGGGGGAAGAATTTCTGAAGAACTTTGGAAGCATTTTCTCTATATACCATGTGTACCATGTATATATATAATATACATATATATATATATATATATATATACCATGTCTATATATATATAGAGACAGTATAATATACAGATAATGATATATGATTCAAAAGATGCATAGAATTTGTTTTTTTAGAATCTTTCAAACTAAAATAAGTGATCGATGGGGTGTGATGATTTTGAGGGAGGCAGGCTCCAACTATCGCTGGGAGCAAGTTTTTGACCACTTTTTTGCTACTTTGAAACACTTTGAAATACGTATACACTGTATTTTGAAACGCTTGAAAATCACGGTGATCGTTTCTTTTGTGAGGCGCTGGAGCCTCACGCTGTGAGGCTTTCCCGAAAGCTAAAGGCAAGGGCAAACCTGCAAAAAAATCGTTCGAGCCAGATGCTTTTGCACGGGGTTTGGTGAAATAGTTCTTGTGGAATTGTCGTCCTGAAGACAGGGGTATGTATACACAGGGCCAATGAAGCACTGATAGGTCTCATTCTTTGCAAAGACTCCAACCACGCAGCAGCTTTGCGACATCTATGGCGTTGGCCCGCCCTGTTTTGGTCCAAAGATTATGCTAGAATGGTTCTCTGGATTTGCAACCGTGCTCGGAACTTCGACTTCTTGCGTTACGGTAATAGTCCAGACAGGTGCAAACTTCGGACGAGTTTCTCTTGATAGAGAAACCGCAGGACACCATTTTCTTTGGTTGGCTAAAGAAACCATGCAGCCATGCAACAGGTGCATAGTCCGGCCAAAAGACAAGTCAGACAAAATCAAACAAAATAGGTTTTCGCTTCAAAGGATAAAGGCTTTGCATATAAGGCATCCTTTATCACTTTGGAACATCACATCCGACGGTGCAGGAGATTGGCCTCAAAAGGAGCCACAGTCACATGCCCCGACCACCAAAGTACCGGGTTGAGGCCCTTGAAACTTGCAAACTTGATCCGGTGCCAGAAGACAGAAACACCGTGCTCAAGTTGCCACGCCACGCTATGCGTTTAGGTGTAAAGACAGGTTGGATTTGTTTATGTACAGCATTTTCTACTTTCATCCTATCTGAGATGAGGATCCAAGTCGACTTTGATATGTTGAAATCACCAGTTAACCAGAAGATGTTGTGAGCCTCGCTCAGAACCTCACAGCGGGTGACGTTGATCACTTCTTCCATCAGTACGAGTCAGGCACACGTAGCGGATCCTCCGTTGTGATTTCAAATGAATTCAAATCATAACATGGAGACTTGCTCCCACACACCATCTTTGGGAGCAGTTAGGATGAGTGCTTCTCACTGCCGTCATTGATCTTCATTGAATCTCCACTGGCGAGGTCTGCTACCTAGATACTTGATGTCAAAAGGGTAGGGACCTTGGAAGACTCGGAAGAGCGTGGGCTGCACAGTTCACGGGTCAATTGTGGTCTGTGGTATGTGATGCACCAAGGAAAGTGCAGCCAACTCATGAAGGGTTGAGGCATCTCACAGGCGCAACATGAGAACATTGTCTTCTCAAAACCCAAACAGCTGCGAAATACTGCGAATTTGCAAAGTGAGATCCAAAGTGGTGACCTTCTTTGGATCCCCAACCTGTTTGGCCTTTTTCTCACTTTGCAAGCCGTGAAAGGGCTGGCCCTGCCTGTGTTCAGGCCGTGACTTTGTGGAAGTTGTGCAAGACCCAAAGGTGGGACGAGACTGCAAGAGGTGGCGTTCCTCACTGCGTTGCTGTTTGAGTTTCCAGGTCTCTGTGCTGGTTGAGTTTGTGAGCTGCCTGGATGCAATCATCCGTAGCAGGGGAGATGGTAAGGCTCCGATGGTGATCATATGGTGTGATGTCTTGGGGTCTTCTTTTGGGGTCATGCATTAGGATGGAAGAGTGGAACCTCTTCAAGTGCTGAGTAGGTTTGGATAGGAAAGTCACGAAAGGTAGCCTGGGCTACCTGAGTTCTATGTACTTTAGTACTAGTTTAGTACTGGGGGAGGTGGTTGGCCCTTTCCTGGAAATTGACGGCTGGAAGTAAGGAATCTCCACGTAAGGGGGGGGGCCTCCGCCCCCATCCCTTCGATTCCTCCGTGGTCCGGATTCAGCCACGCATATTGTTGGCTCCGCTGCTAGCCTCAAGTGATAAGTTTCCGGATACGGGTTAACGTATCGTCATTGCGGCTCCCAGTTGAAGCACAGTATGTTCTAGATGTGCAATGCACAAGCAGAAAATCGCCTCGAACTCTCAGATAGCCTATTGCTTGGCCACTACTGTTGAGGGCTTCACCCAGGAGCAAGCATCAGTCCCTGCGAGCCCCAGTTCAAGCGTGCCCAGAGTGCTCTGAAGGTCTGCATGGTTTCAGGTTGTGCGTGCCCCGGCTGAGTTGACGCACGCAATCTTCTGCAGCGACGCCCTGTCACTTTGACTAGCGCTTACTATCCGGATCGGTTGGTGCCCACACTGGCAGCGAATAAGCTGCGCGTTACAATCCCCTAGATATGGGTTACTGTATTATCTGTATTTTCATTTCCTGGAAGGAAGGAAGGAAGGATGACTTGCGTGCACAAGAGTTTTCCTATTTACCTCAACCTCTTCTGCTACCCCTCAGCGCACGCGCATCCTGTTTCACCCAGCACACATGCGATTCCAATCCATGTACGTTGCGTTCTAGACTCATGACAGAAGAAAGTCCATTGCAATGCAATGGCTGTTTGCACCTGCCTACTGTCATACTGTTGCCATGGCAATTTTTTTCTGCTCAATAAGAAGCAATTCGGTGCTCTACGCATATCACAGACACGCAGCTGAGCTCCATGCTCCAACTGGAATACTTTACGAGACCACTCGATGGTCTTCACTGGTCATGGACAATGCTCATGTTAGACAAGAAAACAATAGCAGTATGTCCCTTCGCAGCGACACTTATCCCTGAGCCACAAGCCTTTTCATAGTTCCCACGAAACAAGGACGTTTCTTGTTGCAATTCTTGATGTTGCTTTTGCTTCAGACATCCTCACGCGCTTAGCCGCATGAAGGTTACATCCCTAAGACCTATCCCTACACGCAAAGTGCCTCAACCGAGCGTCCATCGGTTGAGGCACCTTGGCCCCTCTAATTCGCACAGCTGGCCAACAAACTGACTAACATCATCTTGCTTGTGGTTCTTATTACTGACTATGGCACAGGGTGGGTGGAATTTAGATATTGAGACAAGATGCATGCAAGAAGTTGTTGATGCCGGGGAAGGTCGGATATTGCAACAACAAAAACGTAAGAAGTGGTGGAGAGGCCAATGGGGGAAGTCTACGTATGAAGCGAAATGGATGCAGGAAATTGAGACGCACCTAGGGGGAAGGGAAAGTTCGATATTGAAACAGGATGAGCGCAAAAAGTTGTTGAGAGATATGCCCCCACCTACCTTTCGCCCCCCCCCCTCTCAAGTATTGGAGAGCAATCACATGATTTGCAGCCCTTCACCAAATCTCATAAGAACACTGACAAAGCAACGAAAAGTCTCACCACCTGAGATGAGGCGAGAACTGCGAGGCAGGGAACATAAACGGGGATCACGGGGGTATTTGGTCGAATTGCCCATGAAGTATTGTGGTGAGTCAGAGAATTGATGCCAACATAGTTGAGCCAAGACCACATCGGTACCATAAGAAAACCATAGAAAGAACCAGGATGCCAGAGGTGAATGAACTGCAATGGAGGCTTGCAACGAATTCGATGCAGCCTATCGCGAGGCCGAACCAACCCACGCTGTGGATGGTCTTCACATAGCCACCTTTTGGCAAACTGACTTACAGACACGAAGAAAACCAAAGTAAGAGGAACGTTTTGTTACTGGTGGGTTGCAGTGTTGCCGCTCCACCCCACACAAGTTTTCCGTCTTCCAGTTGTCCCTGCATTGAACAGTGTCAAACCGGTTTTCCTTTCAGGTAGCTCGGAAAGTACAGAATCGTCAGCTACTACAGGGCCGCAAACCCTCAATGTTGGACACCCAGATTTTGATGCAAACCTCATTTTCGCCTTACACGGGACTTACCTTCTTAGCTTGTAAAGACCAATGGACTGACACAACTCACAAATGAAAGCCTGCTGATTTGCTCGTAATGTTACGTAGTTCAACCGTCATGCTTTTCGCAAAGCCGTTTCGGGTGCAGTCAGTAGTCGAGAGGCTACTCAGAAGAAAGTATGTGATAGTATTTGATAGTATCGGTATGAATGTGTTGCACTCAGCTGCAGGTCGCACGTTGTGATTGCTAGAATGGACCAGTCCGCAGCTCAGCACATGCCATGTTCAGTTGGCTATGATCTATAAGATGACAAATGGTATACAACACCGCAGCATGTCTACCAGCAACCTCGGACGACACTGGAAGCAACTGCAGATGCAGGTCCAACAATGAGCACACGGAGCTCATCAAAGGAACACCCTGGCTGCGGTTCTGGCCGCGGTCCATCGGGTCGCGCAGCAAGCGCAGCACCGACGTGGAGCTGCGGAGTGTGGGGTTGCCCAGTGAGGGCAAGTTGGAGCAATGCTGGAAGGATCAGCCGGGAACGGATAGGAGAAGGATAGTCAATAAATGTCAATAGTGTTCAATTTGTTCAAGAATTCATGATTTGAAGTGATTCTTTGAGATGAATCAGCTGTAATTTTTGTCAAGAACTAGGGTGATAGATAAGAGCTCCATGACAACGGAAGATGGGAGGGTGGGATGTTGCAGAGGTCGATGCTATCTTAGAGTTCCTGGACCAGCAGGACATTGCACGCCAGACCCAGAGCATTGCGGGAGTTTTTAAAAATGCGATTCAATGGACTTCAGGAGCTTGCGCTCGAGGAGCAGGCCATCGACATGGCTTCGGCTCGATTTTCATGTGGATTTTCATGTTTGAAGCAGCTGGAAGGCACGTTTCTTGGGAAGTCACGGCTGGCAGCGACTGGACAGGATTCCGCAGAGCTCTGAGTCCAAAGAGCCACAGAGCTGGGAGGCCATCTGCCAGATCTTCCAGCAGGAATCGCTAAGACTACAAAGAGGGCGATGGAGGGTGTCCAAGACGTTGGTTCCAAAACCAGAGCTTCCTTGCAAAACTAGATCATTCTAGTGTAGGAATTTTGAGGAATTTTAGGGTTTGGATGTTGTGACATATCCACATCGTTCACAGGTGAATGGGCCTTGTTTTGCACCGCATTTTTGACACTTGGGCAGGCCACTGCACCACCGGCCGCATCAGTAATAGCTTCAGGGCCTGAACACCAGACATTGCTAAGACCATGACGAGCTCGGTGAAAAAGGGGCTGCGCCGGCTGCACTGTGTACAATTCCAATCGCAGTGCGAAACAAGCGCCTAGGGCCCAGCAGCTAAGGGAAATTAGCAAACGGAAATGGAGCATAATGGAGCCACGAGGTCTCCAGGCAGGTTCTGACTTAACCAGAACGTTTTCCCATTTGCTACTCGCAATGCAGCCATAGATTCAGGTATTTCGGCGCCTCAAAATTGGTGGATTTCAAAGACCTTACATACATCGCACTGCACAGCAGATGCCCAGATTTGCTGATTTCCGTCGCTTACTCCCAGTTTGGGTCTTGCAATGGGACATCTTTGCTCAATGAACCCGGCTCCAAAATATGCGTTCTGCAGAAAACCTGCTGAAAGCATTGCAGAGACAATGCGCATTTTCTTGTTGGTTCGTTTTCGGAGTGCCAATACTAGGCAGCTTCAGTATGCGAAAGTGATTGCGACGCTTTGTTTGTCTGCAAAATATGGCAACATTACGCAACATTAAAGTTCCCAGCAGAACAGAGCGACTGTTTGCATAGGTATCGATGGGTGAAAGTATCGTGATCGTCGCATGTCTTTGCGTTTACTCCACTGACGGTGGCATTTTCATGGCATTTTCCGCATTAATTCGCTGCCTTTGTAAACCAGGCCTGCGTTAAAAGTTGATTTTCCGACCCCTCTGCGGAACATTGCACTGGCAGGAAGCCCTTTGCCTTGCTGAGTTTTTGCTCCAAGAGTGCAGCATCTGCTGTTTGCGCTGGACAAAATCCCAAGGCGTTTTCTTTTGATACCAGAATGACATGTTTATTTTTGTCGTTTTCCGAAATGCGGTCCAGTCATACTCAAAAACACATACATACATTACAGAACTACTTACGAGGGCTGTGGCGCAAGTGCAGCCGCGCAAATCCTGGACTATCAATGGACGCTGAATCCTTTATTTCTGCAGGGAATACCTTCTGCCAGCTGAGCATTCCACCAACATGTCAGTGGTCTCCGTTTTGGTTTTTTTCAGCATGTTCGGCGACATCAGTTGGCGTTGGTTGGCGTTGGTTTGATGTGCCTCATGATACAGCGCCTGGGACCTGTCCTCCGTCACTGGAACTATTTCTTCAATCATATACAGATATGGGTATGGATCAATACCTATTAATACCATTTTTAGGGGGATGAACATCCATAAATCCCAGCTATTTTGATGTGAACTACAGGGGTACAAGGTTTTGACACACTGCCATATATAATTTATGAGAATTTGTCAAGTCTTCGTTGTGTCTGTGAAGCGAGCAGTTCTTCCCTCAGGTCAATCAGTGAATTATTCTGTTTTCTGCGACTGTCCGCCCGTTTACATTTTATATTACATTATGTAATAAGTAATAAGCGGTATAAATTTCCGTTCTGAGTCTCGCTGTCGGAGCCCTCGTGCTGAAACACAATCAGCGCGCGCAAACGTCTCCCGCCTTGGAACGCAACTGCTACCTGCTGCTACCTGTGTGCCAGGCACGTGTTGACACGCTGGTTTCCTGGCAGAGGGTTATAGCCGAAGGTTCATATCATTGGGCGACCGTGGCATGTAGCATTCTGTATTTCGAGGGTTCCTTCCTAAGCGAAACACCTTCAGGCTGCATGACTCAAAAACAAAGTGATTTTCCAAGCCGTTCGATCAATTTGATTCGCGACAGGTTTGTTCGAACGAACATAAAATTCCGTTTGGTGTGCTATCAAGGCTGTCGCAGGTATTTGATCCAGATCATGGTTCAGTCCTGGCACTGTGTTGGTGGGAGGTGTGGCAGAATCTCTTTTTGGCGACATGTGTGGGACAGAATCTTTGTTTGTGGTTTTCTTTCTGCTAGTGTACTAATGCTGTACCAGTGAGCGGTGAATGGGTCAGTTTGGCCCAACGATTGCTACTGTTACGGCCCGCCAAAATGCTAGTAATGCTGTTCAGAAGGTCTTTGGACTCTGACATTGAACAGCAAGCGTATTATTTCGTGCGCGCTGTACATGTGTGCCACATTTCGTTGCAGGTGCAGTGTTTCAGACAGGCTTGTGCCTGGACAAGACTCTTGCGACAATGATGCCTTACACCTCGTGTCCTGTGGAGTGGATGAAGGATATTGCAATTTCTGTGGCGCCGCTCTCTGACAGCTTTCATCCTCTGAATTCTGACAGCTTTTGTGTTGCATGCGCAAGGTTTGGGATGTGTTTGCGTGATTCCGCTCGTGCTTTTGTATTCCCTGCATTGTTTTCGCAGAGGTATCTGAGCGTAGTACTTGAAACGCTATTGTTTCCCCCAGTGACCAGTGCAGTTGCTGCCCACAAGCGCGAGCTTTTGTGTACAACATGATTGAAATGGATGCATGTGCAGGTTTGGTGCCATTTGCCATTGCATTGTGATTGCTGCACAAGGCTGCATTGCTTTGGTGTCAACCCATCAATTCCCGTGGCAGGGCCAGTGTTGCAAACAAGTGCTGTCGAAAACAGGGCATGACGGATTGGCAGACAAGCTAGGGCAGCGCTGCGAAACTTCAGACAACAGGTCGGGAAACGAGATATGAATATAGATACATTGGATAAAAAGCAAACCACTTGTCCGGAGAGAATCAACTTGCGGCGAAACTGGCAAAGCACATGTGCAAAACAAGCTAACGTGCCCCGACAGAACTCGTGTGTTTTTTGTATTTACAACAGACTTGTGTCGTCAAGAAGACAAATCCGCCGAAAAGCTTTTGACTCAGCGCCCATCGCATTTTGTTGTGTCTATAAATTAAATTGGTAGCAGCGGTTCCACAGGGATGCATTTAAAAAACTCTTTGACCTTTTCTTCGTTTGTGGATGTCTGTGGCTTTGAGACTTTTTGCAACGGTGCCACAGCCTATCCAACAGCTGCATACCGGCTAAACATCATGTTGTCCACTGCTTCTCCTGTGGCTGACATGCCAAAAATTGAACTTCTAGCCTGGCATCGATTCACATCGTTGAGCTCCGTCAGCAAAAAGTTGTGTTCCCCTCTTCACTCGCATTGTAGCGCGTGCCGTGCAAGATCGTGCAAGTGAACGTTATTCTTGCCCGCCCACGCCACTCCCATGGTCAATGTAGTATCCATCACATGCAACGGCATTACCGCACAAGTCCCGTCGAGGCGTTCACCTAAAACAATAATGGCAAACTACAACCAACAACAATCCGAACATTTGGCCAACATGCGAATGCGAATTGCGGCAACAAACATGTTCGGAGATGAAGTGGAAAACAAACCAGACTCCATACATAGAAGAACATAGCACAGACAGACCAATGATTAAGTTGATCAAACAAGGTGCGCGCATCTCAAATGTCAAAAAAAAGGTGTCAACGCCTGAAAGAGGCCGTGTCGGTGATGACATCAGACAATCACAGGATGATGGTGGAATTGTCCAATTTGTGCATTTTTATTTTTCTTCAGTAAATTTGTGGTTAAAATTCCGTGGCAGAGTCGCCTCAAACATTTTACCACAACAAAACTGTAATTTTGTGTCCCGAGAGCTTCGTATGTGTGGAAAGGAAGGAGAAGGTCCAGCGGCGTAGCGTGACGTACGGGAGGAAGTGCAAGACAACATCCAGCAGCGTAGCGTGACGTGTGTGTGGAAACACAAGACGACGTCCAGAGGGTAGCATGACGTATGGGTGGAAGTTCTAAAAACGTCCGGCAGCATAGCGTGACATATGTGTTGCAGTGCAAGAGAAGGCCCAATAGCGTGGCACCCTGCAGTAAAACCTTATGTATAATACACATCATTGCGACTATCTTGCAGCGTTGGTTCAAAAGGATTAGCCGCTTAACGGTATTGTTGTATTTACCCCATTTCCGGCTGTCCTAGTAAAATGCAGGTTATCAGCCGTAGTCTCACCACTTTGCTATGTCGGACCCTGTCTGACCTTCCGCTCGTCGTTCCAGGGTCAGGTCCATCAGCCTCCGTGCGCAATGTAGCCGGAGGCAACTCCGTGCCGATGGACGAAGAGACCATGTATCAGCCTGTAAGTGCGTACTCTACATTCATACAAAACAACTTGTCTCAGAGCACAAACGGAAACACACTGCAAGTCATGAGGAAAGCTGAACAAAGGCACCTTCAAATTATGCATGGAGTAATTGACTCAATCCGTAGTGAATGGTCAAGTAGATTATCAATGCAGGAGCAGGAGGATGAGCAGAGGTTGCAGGATGTAAGGAGCAAAGCAGTTGGTGCTATAACCGAGGAAAAGAAAAGAGGTGACGAACTAGAGGTCAGACTACATCAGGCTCAAACATCACACGGCAAAAGAGCCGAGGAGTTCAAGGCAGAGGCAATTACAAAGCATGATCAGAATATTGTAGAGGAAAGGCAACGTAGCACTGGTGAGTTCGAAACCTCCCATGCACAGATGGTAGAACATGCCAAGGAAGCCATAGCTGCCGCGAAAAAACAGTATGAAGAGCAAACTGCCGTTGAACAAACCCGGTTTATCCACCTGAAAACAGAATTTGAAAACTACAAACGGGAAACGGCCGAGAAGATCGACGAGGCAGCGGCGCAGAACCTCAGTCTTCAGGACCAAATTGATGACCTTCAGGAACAGCTGAGCCATGTTGCCAAAGCGCAACCAGCATCCGCTCCGAAAGCATCCGTCCAGAAAGCTGAGCCAGCCACCTTCGCTGGTGTGCCACATTATAGTATTGCAATTCCAAGCGCCCCTGATGCACCTGCCGCTAGGGCAAGTGATGAGCCAATCCAAGGGTTAAAGACACCTGCTGTGTTGGCGCAAGGGGCAAAAGCCAAGTTGGATGAACTGCTCATAGGCAGCAGCGCTCCGCCAAAGCCAGCTGTCGGTAACGACAAGCCCCACCTGCCGACGCATTTAGGGTTTATGACCCCCACTGAAGCAACAGCAAGTGATGGGACCCTCAGAACTCATTGAATTAGTGAAAGCGTTAAACCCAACGGAAGAGAAGGATAAACCAAAAACAAAGGAGGCTGAACTCATCAAGCTGAACAACATGCCAGCTCCGGAATCATACAGGACTTGGACAAACCACGTTAGGGATGAAGTCAAAAGTTGCTCCGACTGTCCGGACGAAACTTGGCTCTGGCTTAACGGCGTTTTGATCAATTGTGCACCCGTGCAGAGCTCGAGAAGAAACTTCAAGATCCTGGGAAGATTCTCACGCTGGATACACAGCTATCAGCAGCGAACACGCGCTCAGCCGGTGGAGGCCTCGCAACTAGGATCCTGAATCTTAAGGAGCAGCAGTCCCGAAAAGGCATCCAGGTCAGGGGAAGGTATGTACTGCTCATGTTTGAGGGCTACTTCAAAATCTCCGAAGAAGCGGGTAGCGTCTATAGAGTACAAGGTCTTTTGGGTGTTGTCAAAGTAGGTGACACGGTTCAAGACCTTAGGAGATTTGTCAACAAATGGGATGCCACTTTAGCCGGCATGGCTTCAAGCCCCGAAAAAACTGTGTTAAGGGACATTCTGTTGCGTCAGATCCGCCCGAGCCAGTTACTGAAGTACGACATTGAGGTGTTCGACAGAGCATCCGAGAGGGCCCATGAGAAGTCGTACAACTTCCTCCATCAGTCCATGAAGAACCTGATTGACAGGGAAAGACTGAGGGAGAACCGCAATCGCATTGCAGAGAAGAACAAGGCCGGACCTAAAGACACAAAGGCCGTTCCTGCCAAGGGAGACGGACGAGGAAACCCCAGCCGGAAGCAATCTCCGAGCCGTGGCCGATTTCAGGAACGGGGGAAAGGTGACAAAATTTGTTACAAGTTCCGAAAGGGCCAATGTGATAAGGGGAAAAAGTGTCAGTTTAAACACGTCAAGGATGATAAGTCTCGCACCCAGTCACCAAAAAAAAATAAGACACGTTCACCCTCAAGGGGAAACAAGGATGATAAGGGGAAGAAGATGTCCAAAGAAGAAATGGCAAAGACCCCATGTATTTATCATGCCCAAGGGAAATGCAGACGAGGTGACAAGTGCTTTTATAAATATCAGGACCAAGCTGCCGCCGCCACCAAAGACACCAAGAGGACTAAGAGGACGAACTCGCCAGCACCAAAGAAAAAGGGCAAGGAATCCAATGCTGCCCCATGTCTGATTGAGAAGTTTGCCTGCGTCACTAGAAAGCAGCCAAGGGTAACTTCGTGCTCAGACGAACCAAGTGTCAGCATGAAGCGTCTTAGATTCCGAAAGATCACACAGGTGATCGAGGTCAAGGCAGTCGGTCGTCAAGTCCCCGTCAAGCACCGTCCGAGAGAGTTCACACAGGTGTACAAAACATCCGATGACGTTCCTGCTTCGTCCAAAGTTGAACAGCATGAGGCGCAGGTACGTGCAAGACAGTTCCAGGAAACTGTGAAGCTCCATGATTCGAACGTTGCACCAAGCTGTGGGTTTTGTTGTTGGAATGAGGACACATGTGACATCACTTGTAAAGAATGCAGGTTTGTCAGCGGCCCCAAAGGTCTTAGAGACGTTGGACGTTTTTCATCCATTGCCGCGGCTGCGCCAAGGGCGTGTGTCAGTTGGTTTGTCGATTCAGAAAGCGAACCCGACTTGGTCTCCAAAGGTATGCTGAAAGATGTCAGCGCAAAGAACTGGCGAGCAGCCGAGCATCTGATCTCCTTAGTCTCCGCCAATGGATCGACTGAGCTGATGTGAGTCAAGTTGTTCGCACTTCCAGATCCTGTGCGTCCGTATGTACTTAATCATACACCAGCTGTGCTCTCGGTAGGAACTAGATGTGTAGATCAGGGTTACATTTTCGTATGGCCTGCCAACCGCAAACCGATTCTAGTTCGTCCGGACAACAAAGTTGTCCAGCTCAAGATCGATGGTCATGTCCCTGTTTTGGATGATAGTTGCAAGGTCCTTACCAGAGAGCAATTCCAGAAGGACAAACATCTTAGGAAATTGTTCGCAATAATACCGACCTCGCAGACGAGCTCAAAAGCCAAAAGCGACGAAACCGAAGATGAAAAGCAGTTGGATGAACTAGTTGACGATGAGCTAGTTGACGATGATGATGCCCAGCAGGAGTATGTCCGAAGCCGCAAGACTGAGGATCTTCTAGCCGAAGCTGCAAGTGCCCAGCGTCAGTACACGCACTCCCCCAAGAACCCATTCTGCAGAACCTGTCAACGGGCAAGAATGATGGCCCCGCAGGCTCGAAAAAAAGGTGGTCAGAAGAGGATAGAAACTGAAGTTTTTGGTGACCACATCATTGGTGATCATGTCATCACCAAGAGAAATGTAGAAGAGTGTTTCAGGGGGGAACATGTCGCTTTGGTGTTGAAAAATCTGCACACTCAATATAGGTATGTCTATCCAAGTCAAGCAAAAGACTCACAAAGCTGTGTTGATGGTTTGAATCACTTCATTGGACCAAAAGATGATGTTCAAATTGTGTACACTGACAATTCCCCAGAGTTGATCAGGGCCATCAAGGACTTAGGATAACGACATCAAACTTCAATCGAATATATGTTGATTCATCAAAATCGTTTGCAGAACGCGAAGTTCGCCAGATGCTCGAAGGTGCCAGAAGCAATTTGCTTCAATCTGGACCTCCGTTGAAGATGTGGCCACTTGCCATGCAGCATCATGCAACCGCGATCAACGCAAACCGGCAGCTTGATGGCAGTGAATCCCCATGGCACCTCAGGTTTGGTGAAGTGTTGTTGTGGAATAACCCCGAAAGGGCCGATAACACAGCGGGCAAGCTTTCACCAACCTCAAAGGAAGGAATTTTCCTTGGGTATTACATCCAACCAGGTTTTGATTGGAAGGGCGAATACTCAGTTGCCAAGTTGGAAGCTGCAGATTATCGTGTCAACTGGGGCGCACTGACAATCCAAAGAACGAAAAGGTTGGAATTACCATCCGAGGGTTTCATCTTTCCTTTGAACTCGAAAGCACCCAAAGCCGATCGCCTTGAAGATCAGGTGATTCCGCAGATTCCCAAAGCCGTGCCGCTCGAATCCAGCATGCATCCGCCACAAGAAGAGTTTGAATATGAGCCGCGTACGCCTCTACCAGCCGACAGTGATGTCGAGCCAGATGCACCCGTAGAGCCCATATTCCCAGATCTCAAATTGACCCCCAAAGGTGAAGTAATTCCAGATGGTTTTCATTGGGATGGTCACCGGATTGTGCGTGACTATAAAGGTTCAAAGCGTCCGGAAGGGATTGACTCCGAGTTGTGGAAAATGTTAGGATCAAACGAGCGCAGACAGATCATTGAAGAGGAGGACGCAAAGGCAATAGCAGAAGCTCAGGGGGGCAAGTCAGCACCATCTGGCTTGAAGGGAAAGAAGAAGAGGTCTTCTCCAGCACAGCTTGAGGTAACCCAATGCTCTCCTGCAAGAGCTACGCTAGTAGGTGTCCGATGGGAAAGCATCGCAGCCACATCTCAAAAACTTTCCGCGCCAGCAATGCCAGAGGCTGTTGCGCCTGCCGTGGAAGAACGCCGGCCAAAACTTTTTGAGCTTGTGAGGGAGAAGATCAAAGAACTTGAGTTCAAAGCCGCACTCGAGCTCTTCGCTTCAGTTGCTAGGCTTGTATCAAAAAATGAAATAGTTCGCAACCCCAAGGCAAAAACTGCCCTTGATAAGGAGTGGGAAAACCACCGAACTAAGGGTGCTTGGGATGAGAAGCGCGTCCGGGAATGCCGCGACATAGTAGCTGAGGCTCGTCGTGATGGCAAAACAGTCCACCTAGGACGGATCTTCGAGGCTTGCTACGAGAAGGGTTCTGAATTGCCTGAATCAGATCCTCGCCGGAAGTTCCAAGGTAGAACAGCCTTTCAGGGAAACAATGTGAGAGATGAGAATTCGGATCATGCACTCTTTAATGAGTTAGGCTCTTCACCAGCAGCCATGGAAGCAGCAAAACTGCTGGACGAATTCGGTAGCCAGCCGGGATTCTCAAAACAGCAGGCAGGTGCTATCCAGGCTTACATACAAGCCCTCTTCACAGGGGTGCCCACATGGTTATCATTGCCTCGAAATCGATGGCCCAAGGACTGGGAGAAAAATCATTGGCAACCCATGGTTCCTTCCAATGTTAGTGGTGAAACAAGGCTGGAAACAATTTTTTACCTGATATCTGGCATTCGATTTTTCATCATCAAGAGTCCAACTGTCTTTTGGTTGTGTGTGTGTGTAGATGACTTCAAAATGGCTGGGCCTTCAGCAAACATGGAAAAAACATGGGCAAGCATCAAAGCCGCAGTGAACATCGGCGATCCTGAGCCATATGATCGTTACTTTGGCTGTACGCAGCGGGAATTTGAGAAAATCCTGTTGCCCTCGCAGGCACACCAATTTGTATTTGCATTTGCAGCCAAGAAGTCAGCAGCAGCACGACACAGAACACAAGACTGGTGGGAGCATGATGAAACTCACAAGGCATGGATCAGACATCACGTTCAACCCCGAAAAAAATTGTACCAACCGGGTGATGAGGGGGGAAATGTTGCTTGTCAAAATTCGAGTCGCATAATTTTCTTTGACAAAAAGGTCACACTAAAAGGTTGTCCTAGCATCACCGACAGGAACAATCAGGGGGGCTATGATGTTTATACTGACGGTTGGAAATCATCCAGCAATCAAACAAATGAGTTTTGGACAGGAAAAACAGTTTTCGGTTATGGACAGGACGGACCAGACAAGTTCAAACAGTTTGCAATGGCAAGCAAAGCCAGACCAGGACCACATCGCGACAAACGCGAGGCAAAGGAGGAAGCAAAGGCCTCTAAGTTCAGGGGGGTAGATCATGCTGTGAAGTCAAAAGCTGGCGTCATGGCCAAGCCCATGAACTTAGTTAGGTATGACATGAGCGATTTCCTTGGGTCTTGTGTAGAAAATTGCTGTAATTTTGCAAAGGTCAGTCCATCGTCCTTGAAAGAGGTGCCAACACCATTCACAGATGCCGGCATAGGAAGGCCAACACTCAGTGAGGATGAAAAACCTGGCAGCCGGTGGCCAGTAAGATCTTGATGAAAAATACTGTTCGCTGCGCGAATGGCAAGATTTGACTTGCTCCGTGCCACACAAAGCTTAGCTTCCCGAGTGACAAAGTGGCCCATAGAATGTGATGTCGCCTTGCATCGGTTGGTGTCATACATCAATTGTACAAAACACCACTTTCTCGAGGGTTTCATTGGGGATGCATTCGATGAGTGCCAATGCCAACTTTGGCTGTTTGCCGATGCAGATCACGCAGGTGAACATGATAGCAAGAGTACATCCGGCAGTGCAATAGTTCTTGTCGGCCCCAACACCTATTACCTTTAAATGCGTTCAGTAAGAAACAAACGGTTGTAGCAATTTCTTCAACTGAGGCGGAGGTTGTTGCCGGAAATCACAGCATGAGAGCTGAGGGTATGCCTATGCTGGCCCTGTTTGAGCAACTGAACCTATTCAAGAAACTTCAGGGCAAACCAGCTCGCGATGCCGCGACGCCCCAGGAAGATGCTGTGTTCACCAGAATTGACCCCGAAATTGATGCCATCCGTAATGGCAACGACGCAGTGTTGCGGATATCAATTCCCTTAAGGCTAGTTTCCCGGATGTCCTACAAGCCGTCCGTCAGGGGCGCATGGTAGCGCTCCGGAAACCCAACGGGAGTGTGCGAGCCCTGGTCGTCGGCGACGTCTTCCGACGACTGGTCAGCAAGGCCCTCGCCCGACACTATGCGGCGCAGCTCCAAGAGGCTTGTCTCCCCTTCCAGTTCGGCCTCAGTAGCCGGGCCGGCACAGAGGCCCTGTACCGATGCCTCCGCACAGCTACAGAAATCGACCCCCACGCAACGATCTTATCGTTGGATGCCAGGGGCGCTTTTGACCACGTGTCCAGACAAGCCATGCTCGGGGCCCTGCAAGCAAATCCTGCCCTGACCCCATTGCACCCTTACGCCCGCATGTGGTATGGAGCAGACAGCGCTTACCAATGGGTGGACGAACACGGAACCGTCCACACCATTACCCAAAGTGAGGGAGGGGAACAGGGAGACCCCCTCATGCCTGCCCTTTTCTCGCTGGCCCAACACCCCGCGCTCGTCCAGCTCCAGTCCACATTGCGAGAGGGAGAAGCAATTTTCGCTTACCTCGACGATTTGTACATTTTGGCTTCTCCGCCCCGCATCCGTACATTGTACGACACATTGGCGGAGGGACTGTGGCAACATGCGCGCATCGAGCTGAATGCGTCCAAGACGCGGATCTGGAACGCAGCGGGCGAAGAGCCCCCCAACATCGCTGACCTCCAAGCAGCCGCGGCTGCGCCGATCTGGGTCGGCAGTTGGAGCACCCCACCGGAACAACAGGGTCTGATTGTCCTGGGGTCGCCTCTCGGGGCAGACGCCTACATCCAGACCTCCCTTCAGAACACGCTCGCACAGCAGACCGCTCTGCTCGACCGCATCCCGGGCGTGCAGGATCTCCAAACCGCATGGCTCCTCCTCCTCTTCTGCGCCAACGCGCGGAGCACATACCAGTTGCGGATCCTACCGCCACACCTTACGGAAGGGTACGCCCAAAGCCATGACCAAGCTATAGCAAGGTGCCTAGCTCTACTTACCACTGGCAGCCCCGACCCCATCCCGGATACATCCATCGCCACGGCCCAGCTCCTGGGTGGACTCGGGCTCCGATCAGCGGCGCAACAGCGCTTCGCAGCGCATTGGGCGTCGTGGTGTGACTCGTTACCTGCCATCCACCAGCGCGCCCCACTCGTGGCCACACGCCTCACCCAACTGCTGACCCAGGCGGTGCCTATCCCCACCATCCAAGCAGCAACCCAAGCAGTTACCGCACTCCGGGCCACAGGGTACAACGTCCCGCCGTGGGACAGCGTGCTCGCAGGGGGCCCAGCTCCGGCGCACGCCGACGAGCCTGGAGAACCACTCCGCGGCTGGCAACGGGTAGCCACCATCCCAACTGATGAGCGCGCGCAAGAGATGCTCTTCCAAAACCTTACACCTGCATCCCAAGCGCTGCTGCTCTCACAGGGGGGCCCCTTTGCCGGGCGTGCGTTCACAACGCTGCCCACCAGCATTGAACTACGAATGTCCAGCCCGCAATTCCGCATCGCACTGCTCCGCCGATTGCGCATGCCCCTCCCCCTCGCCCCCCATCGCTGCACCTGCGGTGGCGTCATCGATGCCCTGGGTGACCA
>Ga0126342_10002304_pt1 | contig 29434 bp, 27 predicted proteins | sample Cyp1metagenome_FD_92528 | JGI IMG/M metagenome (GOLD analysis project Ga0126342, IMG submission 92528) | Coral microbial communities from Lord Howe Island, Old Settlement Bay, Australia - Cyphastrea 1 metagenome | ecosystem: Host-associated > Invertebrates > Cnidaria > Coral ...
GAAGATATGCCAGATAGAATGCCAAATAGAATGTCAGAAGATATGTCAGATAGAATGCCAGAAGATGTGCCAGTAAGAATATGTATAAATGTCATGGTGGGGATCACACGAAGTAAAGTAATTTTTTCCCACATTATTGGATTTACCGGGCATTTGAATGATACCTCCATAGGTCTTCAAAAGATCAAGAATGTCTGACCGACCGTTTGTGTTCTACATTTTCTGGAAAAGGTTTTGATACGGATAATAACGGTATAATCAAAAAATAGTAAAAGATTATAATTACTGTAGTAACATTTATGGTATTAACTGTTTAATGATAGTGATAACACTGGGATAATACTGGGATAGTCATGGGATAGTAATAAAAACAATACAATTACTACCCTTTAATTTCCCACTTTTATATGGGATTGTAAACAGCTTAAACCATTTACTAAGTGTGATGCACAATGATGCACATATAATATATATATATATATACAGTATATATATATATATATATATATATACATATATATATAATAAATTCCCCAGTGTAAAACATACGTATTACGAAAACACTTAGTAAAACTTCTATAAATAGTAAAATTCCCCAAAATCACCAAAATCAGTGTAAAACGTAGTAAAAACACTTGCTTATAGTAAAGACCCTTACAAACATGGTGTAAACAGAAAACATGGTGCCAATGGTGCCCTATTTTTCAAACACTTGTACATACATACAAAAAGTAAAGAAATACTGTGGACGGGCCAGCGAAATCCGAAGCACCAGTTGATAGATGGTAAACATCCCATTATCTTACTTGTGCTTTGTAGGGAATTTTCGGGAATGATCCACGATAACTATCAATGATAATCCCATTCCCCCATTCCCATCCACTCCCTGCGTTTCGCACCAGTAAGCCATTTCACAGTTCGCTGTTGAAAATGACCCAGTCGAAATAGTGGATTTCCCCATTGAAAATGGTGGATCTTTCCATAGTCAGGTGAAAGTTTACCAGAGGGTATATAGATCAAATCAAAACTTAGATTCCCCAACTTGTTCACTAAAAAACATCAACAAAATGGAATCACCAGTTGATAGATGGTAAACATCCCATTATTTATAGGGTTTCCACCATCCCAAATTGGTGCAGGTGCACATGGCCATTGGACCCATCGAGGTCGAGGCGGCCCAGAAGGTGTGGTCGCGACCTTTTTCAACAACCGCAACGCGGTCATTTCACCGTGAAAAATGGTGAAACCATGAAAAATGGTGAAATATGGTGAAAAATGGTGGTTTGACCATGAAAAATGGTGAAATATGGTGAAAAATGGTGGTTTAAGCGTTTAACCATGAAACGTAGGAAACAACTGGCTATTTGAACCAGAAAATGTGGGATTTAAGTGTCAAACAATTGTGATTAGAGATCAGGCATCAAGATTTAGCCAACCAGGATCGTTTGATGTATGTGATTAATGTTAGCTGGTAGCTAAGTCGGTATTCCCATGAAGTGTTGGACTTCGCACGGGTGGTGAAGGATGCCCGGGAACCCCTTTGAAAACGGTCGTCAGAAAGGGGGGCGTTGACCAGAACATGTTGTTTTGCTTTAACCAACAAACATAACTGGTTGGTGGTTTGGACGATTTTTGATTTCCCCAATAGTTGGGATGATGGATCCAACATGATCCAACCTGACGAACTCATATGTTTCAAGATGGTTGAAACCACCAATGAGATAAACATGGGGAAGATGCTGTGATCCTTTGGCAATTCATCATGGAACTTGCAAAATGGGAGTGTGTCCCACGCGTCCAGAAACCAGGAGTTAAATATCGGTTAGAGTTTGAATTTAAATCATCATCCCCAAACAATAGATAGATGTTTTGACAGTAAACATTACAGTTTATGTTGTGGTTCACTGCTACCCCATGTTGGACTCATAGTAAATGGATATGAATTTGGAAATTGTCCAGTGCCAGGATAGATCGCAAGGCGGTAAATTGCTTGTGGCTAGAAGATTGATTAATGTTATTGTTTAGTCATATATTTATTTCTATCCCCCATTCATATTAAACAGCAAATCAAACACCCTCATTCCATGGTCTGAACATGTCCAAAATACGTGGTTTCACCCCCTATGTTCCACCACGGTTTCTGGGGTTTTTAATATGAACGGTTGGAACAGATGAATTTCCGAGACGAGCGCGCCCGTTGACACCCTAACAAATCCAATGGTGTATCATTTATTGTTCCCATTTAAACTGTTGTTTTCTTGCTATGCCTCATTTTGGGCACACCCAATATAGAATAAGCAGTTTATTTACATATAATTATAATATGTTTGCATGGGTCATTTCGGATTCGGTGAAAATCGTTGAGTCCAAAACTTGAACAGTCCGTTGTTGCTCCTTCCACCAAGAGGAGTCAGATCACAGCACCGGTCGCCGAGATACTGTACTTCCGAGACAGCCTTTGCAGTAGCTTGGGGCTCAAAGATTGTGAAGACAATGCAACAGATTGACATAGGATGAACATAACAGACCAGCTAGCCTGACAACCCTGACACATGTTTTTTTACACTATATCACTAGAGGTCAGGAATAGTGGAAAACGTATCACATGATTCCGTGCCAGCATGCCTCAGCTATTGTTTTCCTGCAAGATCCCACAGCCACTGGTCAGTGTAGCGATTTCGAAACCAGCCAACTTAACCCTTGACCAGCGCTGCGGCTCGTGAATTTCACTGCTCCCAGGAGCCTCACGTTTTGGTTGACAGTTCACTGTCTCAATGTATCTCTGCTTCACCCTCCACCCTCTGATTTGTTAAGCTCTTCAGAATCCTGCCGACATCATAATTTCAAAGTGATGTTCTTGGAGATTCCAGCCATTTCCAAGGCAGTTTGCTTTTTTTTCCCAAATCATCCCAAATCTTTTCATACAAAAAGACACTCCCTTTGCGCCGCTGGTAGGGCCTGGAAGAACATGTTCAGCAAACAGAGCGCCGAACGCTTTGAGAAGGATCGCTTGATCGAAGACCCCACCCCGGGCCCCGGAGCCTATCATCTGCCCTCCGCCGTGGATGGCAAGGGCGCTATTCTGGAGGTCTCGGAACGGTGGTACCTTGGCGTCGCATTGGTGGACATGGGGATTCACATGGATTCACTGATTCATGGGCAGCTGAAATTGGTAGTTGCGATATGTTGCGATGTTGAACTCAACCTGTCACTTGGACTTTTTTCGCAGTGCCCAATTTCCAAGATCCTCAAACAACAGCAGCTCCAAGCCATTCCCAAGGTCAGAAAGCGCGGAGGAGGAGAAGTTGGAGAGCAACCTCTCCCCCCTGTCCCCTCCCTTCACCCGCACCCCGACCCCTGCGCGCGGCCGCGACGAGAAGGAGAACCGGGTGCCGCTGTCGGCCCGCTGTGGCAGCCCCCGGACCTGGTCCACGCCGGCCACGCAGCCCACGCCCAAAAAGGCAGCCACACCTGGGGGCTGGACGCCAGGGCCTGCGGTGGCACCGGGCTGTGAGGACCGGAGGCAGAGAGATCTGCGCTTGGCGTCCAAGTTGGACATGGTACGTGCGGGGCTGAGTGGAGAAAGTGCTATAGCTACAGTTGTCGGTGCTTCTTCATGCTTCTTCTATGGTTTGGTGTGTGGCAAAAAAGTGATGGAGAGAGAAGACAGCAAGCTGCAGCTTGAAGATAGCATCTATTGACTGTCATAGTTGTGTCATTTTTCCCAATTTGAGGTGATGAATTGAGGCAAAAGTCCAAGGAAGCCAAAGAGTCGAGACCTTGGACCTTTGTGGTGTTATTAAGAAGCCCTGCAATACATCCTGCAATCCTCATCTTGGATGGACAAAGAGTTGACCTCCTTTTTGTAGATCAAAAAAGTACAAGGCTACAAGATTATTCTGGTTTCAGGTAGCCACATAGATATGGAAGAAGAAAGGGTTTCAACAGATGGTAAACCATGGTAAACCTGTCACTATTTGGTTTGTCAACAGCTTTGGTTGGTTTCTCAAACCCACCATCAAAGCCATCTCTAGCAAGATATTGATCCTGTGTTTTGACGAACGTTTTGGAAGTGGATCACCCAGGGACTCCCGATTCTTGTGGCAACGAGATTGTGAACATGTCCATTGTTTTCCCGATTGATATCCCCATCCACTCCTTCCAAAAAAGCAATGCCCGAGGCTTCAACTTGCTTTGACTGCCAAGGAGCTGGCTTTTTGGGAGAGAACACCAGGGTCCCTGAAAGACCAGGTCATGTAAACCACCATGCCTCCTTGGCCAACGAGACAAAACAATCACTCCAGGGACTGAGAACCCCCCCGATTTTTCATTGAGCAATGTGGTTCACATTGGTCTGTCCTTTGAAGAATTCCACTACTAGTTACTATTTAATTTTTAAAGTCATAGAAAGTTGTATCCCCAGACCTCTCTTTTCAGCACGGCATGATGATCCTCCAATGACGAACATATTCTTTGGGATGGGTTGAAACCACGAACGAACATGGTTGAAACCAATACCCACGGTCCCACGACGGATTTACGAACAAGCTTTGTTCACAAACGGGTGATTTCCCAAAAAATATCAACACGTAAATCATATCAAAACTTAGATTCGACTTAGATTATCCAACCTTTTCACCAAAAAACATCAACAAAAATGACGGAACCAGCAGTGGAACCCATCAACCACCTTTTACGTGAAGCTGCGGCAGGGGGTAACCCAACAGGACCGGAAGATCGAGGACCTGTCCAAAAAGATCGAGGAGCGGCTGACCACGTTGGATGTGTCATATTAATAGTGATCTCGGTAAATTATAACGACCTCACTGTTCTCCCTCACTGGAATCATAGTTAGTAAGGGGAATCATCCCAAAATGGCCGAACTATTCAGGTTAGTGAAATATTATAATTTACCCAGAGTGATGGTTAATAGTAGTTAATAGGCTATAAACCAAGAACAATGGGAATATTATGGTGATCTGGTTGGTGGTTTGGAAGTGTTTGTCCCATTCAGTTGGGAATGTCATAATATGTCATAATCCTAACTGACAAACTCCATCATGTTAATTTTATTCATTTTTCAGAGGGGTAGGTATACCACCAACCAGAGATGATGCGTTGAAGCCGCGAGTGTTACTGGGTTAACCTTGGTTAGATACTTGCGCAATCTTGCGTACTTTTTTATTTTTTGCGATCCGTGGTAAAATGTTTCTGTTTTTGAGCATTTTTTTAGCAGGTATCCAAGATTCACCATCGTTGGGGAAAGGGACCGGCATATCTGTTCCATTTGGCAGAAGTTGTTTGTGATTCTTAATGTGTTTAATCCATACACCGTCGGGCTAGCAATTGCTACGATAATCTATAGTACTTGGTTTATACCATCTAAAGCTATTTAAAGATATTTTCACAAGTTTTTTTTTAGTTATACACATTTATGATCTATTTATAGTTATACACAGATTTATACACATTTTTTTCAGATCTATTTATACACATTTTTTTAGTTATACACAGATCATTTATATACAATGTATTTATAGCATAAGCCCTAGTTGATCCAACTATCTATCCCCCAACTTCGCCAACCTGGCGCTCAGGAGCTGGCCGCGGACCGTCGGGAGGCACATCGGCGCACCCTGGAGGCGGCGATGCAACCACTGTGGGAAACCATGGGACGAAAAATGGTGGTTTTAATGAGATTTAACCAACAAAAATGGTGGTTTTATATAATGGGATTTTATATGATTTTATGGGATTTGTATGGGCATTTCACCATGAAAAATGGTGGCTTGACCATGAAAAATGGTGAAATATGGTGAAGAATGGTGGTGTAACCATGAAAAGTAGGAAACAACTGGCTATTTTAACCACAACATGTGGGATTTAACCAACAAAAATGGTGATGTTCATGGGATTTGGATATACAATATGGGTAAAACAATGTCATATTTACCACCCATGACTGGGAATGGTTTATAGGTTTATACCACCTACAAAAATGGTGATGACTGGGGGATTGATATGAAATGATCGTAGCAGTTATTTTGAAGATCATATGTGTTGGGTTCATGAGGAATTGCGAAGTTGATAGTCATCATGTGTCACCATATTCCATATAGATTAGTAAGGTTGTGTGTAATCCGCTATGGACATCCCTATGAGCCATGTAGTAGAATGGGACGACAGAGGCTTTTGAACACGGTTCATTTGGAATTTACATTGGCTGATAGCTTGGATAGCCAGCATGGGTATCTTATGATAAAGGCTTGAACAATGAATCTGTAGTCGAACATGGTGGGTTTATAATTTATAATCAAACATCGGGGTTTCAGCATGGTTGAACCATCAAACATGGGAAACAATAGCTTTTTAACCAACATTTGTATATTTGTTTTGTTGGTTTGTGTCACGTATATGGCATGTGGGTTTTTAATGTCTAATTTCATATATCGTCATCATAATCGGTGTTATTTGTTTCTTTGCCTTATTATAACAGTTTTGTTTTCATATTTGTCTGTACTATGTACCTTTGTATAGTCAGATCTCGTGATTTCTGGCTTGGATTCATCCTGCTCGGAATTGACTAAGACTAACCTTGCGATTGGTCAAGGTCAACAGAATTTCTCCCAACAAAAGTGGGTAAAGTTTGGTATAGTGAGCTAACAACCTATGGTTCCCAACAAACATACATACTGGTTTATTGACCCCATGTGAGCTTACTAGTGATTTCTCCCCCAAAAGTGGTTTGCGGTTTGTTTCCATTTTGTTGCCGAGGCTACACATGGCTACACATGGACTGTAAATGTCCAAACATCCCCAGCGTGCAGGCGGAGAATGAGCTGGGTGCCAAGCGAAGGCAGCTGCACGAAAAGGAGCAGGTGCCACGGCTGCCACGGTGCATCTGGATGTAGATCTGGGATCCCCAAATCGGCTGTTGGGGTGCAGTTGAGGGTACAGCCATGGGAGTTTAAACTTCATGTTTGTTGGGATATGTGAGCCCTATACTGTAGATAAAGATATATATATAATTATATATATATACATATACATATTAATTTATAATTATATATATACACATATTAATATATATTATTATTATATATAATTATATTTGGAACTGCACTTCCAAGTATGGATGAACATGTTGAAGACCCCGAACCGTTTAGGGTCCATGTTTGGAGTCAACCATCACTAAGTTGGGCATTGAATGCCCTATTGTGAGTGGTCACGAGGTGTATAATTCACTTATATACTTGATGAATTGGGGATATTCCATACAGTTGTGGCCCGAAAAAATCCGGTATAGGTCCGGTATAAGTCATCACCTTTATGGAATCTGGTTGGTGGTTTGGAACTTGAATTTTATTTTCCACAATATCTGGTTGGTGGCTTGGTTGGTGGCTTGGTTGGTGGTTTCCAAAAATATGTGCAATAACCAGTTATCTTGCAGTAACCATCTTAAATAACCAACTATACATGGGATGTCATCCTTCCCATTGACTTTCACTCCATCATTTTTAAGAGGGCTGGCTCAAGCACCAACCAGGAATGATACCCCCATGTCTAACCATGTGAAACTGGTAAATGGCCGGAGCACTGGATGATAAAGCGCAAGGGCCAGCTGCTAAGTTCTGAGGGCCAGCTGTCAGTTTCAATCATGCCCGAGGTATGGTTGGTTTATGTTGGTTTCATACCATCATTTTTTGTTGTTAAAGTGTTGAATGGCCATCATATGTTTTGGAATGTAGGACTAATCAGTATGCATATATCATTACTATCAGTAAACCACATATTTAGCATTACTTGATATATTATCATGGATGGAAGCATTACTTATTTCATGTTTATCAAATAATATTCACATATTCTCACCATATATTTCACCTTGTGTATGTACTCACCATATACCACCATGATTCCATCCAGGAGGTCGTCGCCCTTCAGAGAAAGCTGGAGCATGCTCGCCTCGCCCGGAAGGAGCCCCTTCCGGTGGCGAGCTGTTTGTTTTCGAGGTAAGTTGCTGTGTAGCTTAGTTGATGTTGGTTTCATCACTAGGCGATCAATCTGTATGTGGGTTTCCATAAATGGTACCCCAAAATAGATGGTTTCTAATGAAACATCCTATTAAAATGAATGTGGATCAATCTGTTTTAGTTTGGTTTACGATGATTTTCGGAAAGCTTTATCGTAGATTTGTCCACATGGGTTTATCAACCAGCATATAACTAGGCGGGGCAGACCCACATTGCACCATGTATTCTAATGGCAGCTTTAACCACCAAAATTGTTGTATTTTCCCTAAGGATTTCAGACATGTGTTATATATATAATGTAATCTAGAAGTGGGGATTAAATCAAACCGTCCAAGTATACAAGGTTTTTTTCCCAGTTTTGTTTGTTGGTTTATAACCCATTAACTATAGATATAATATATCTATACCATAAACTCAACAGTTCCTGGATTTATGTTCACCAGCTTAGCCAACAGTTCCTGTGCCAGTTCAGGCTTTGATTCACAGCTGTTAGGCAACCAAACCATGTCGTTGTTTTTGATAACGTGTTATCCTTGTTTCTACTTTTAACGAATATCAAAACATTGGCTGTTGATTTAGCATGAGATCATTGAATCGTTCCAAAACTTCAGACCCTGGCATGCTTTCAAGATTTTTGATCACAGCATTACGGAAAAGCTGGAGCAAGTTGGGCATACCAGAAGCGCAGGGATGCAACAGGCATGCTGAGAGAAAAACGGGTTTCTACAACTTAGATGCCACAGCCACAGAGCAGATAATGGCACCTCATGTTGAGGAAGTTGGCAAGTCGCGTCCTTGGTCGACCTTCCTGCCCAAGCCCCCAAGCCTTGCTTGTCAGACAGCGGACCAACCCGCATGCCCAGCGGAAGTTGAACATCTAAATAGTTGAAACTTGTGAGCTATAGTTGTTCAAGTGACTTGTCCTAATACCTACCTAGATATATCATATATCTAGATATTTATAACTGGTGTCTTGATAGAACTGGTCGCTTACGATCGATATGTTGTTGATGTTGATGGCCGCGGCCATTGCCTTCGATTTTTCTTGTGGAAAATCCATCGGAGGATGATATATCCTTTTGTGATGCAATGAAAAGTCCCCCATTGGTAGATGATGCGTTGTTTGAAATGTGGATTGTGTTCTTTGCAACATTGGTGTCTAAGATGGTCATATTTAATTATCCCATTTGGTGCCCGTTTTATCAGAGATGGTTTTGCATTTCTGCATGGTCAGGTTACAAGGTGGTGTTTCATAGTGAGCCAAGTCGGTGGATGACTAGGTAATAGATTAATTGTAACTATATACGGTCTATGGTAGGTATATCTATAGTTAGTGAGGGTTACAAACCACCTAACATCACTGGAAAAAAAGCGCCTTTCAGGTGGATGTCAACCAGATGTTTCAGTCTTGATGCTTCAATATGTGGGTTTCCATAAATGGGGGTACCCCAAAATAGATGGTTTCTAATGGAAAATCCTATTAAACTTAAAATTGACGATTTCGAGGTACAACCCCATTTCAGGAAACCCCCATATGTTTCATGATGTTTCAATATTTCGCGACACAACTATATGCGTTCATGTTTCATGATGTTTCAATACGCAACTTGATGATCCATTTGCAAGTGATTTTATAACGACCTCACGTCGCTCACTCGAAATGGTGGCTAGGATTGCCGCAAGTTTCAAGTACCTGCTGTTGTGTTGAAAACACTATTTATCATGCAGTTCAGCTGCATTTCATTACGTTGTTTTCCTACAACCCAATAATGTGAAGCCGCCCTGAAAAAACAAGTTGCCGATGCCCCCGATCTAGGAGTGGAGCAAACACGCCGAGAAGCGAGAAGAAGAGTGCCTTTCGCAGGGGCTCATTGCTGCGGCAGAAGCTGTGGATGGGAAACTCCACGAAAAGTTTTTGGATGTTGAGAGTACATAGCTGCTACTCTGGTAGCACACTCATTAGTGTCCAATTCATGAAAGATAAGTAATTAAGGTAATGGGCCATAATTATTGTCCGAATGGATCTGAGAGTTTTTTGCCCCTGCTGTCTAACTTGAGGGAATATGGTTTGAATCATAGGCATATCACTGCAGGGCCCAGCCTTCCACAGCAATAATCATTGCTTCCTATCTCAAGCAGATCTGCGACCAAACATTTGGTGGGCGTGTTTATCATTGGGGGGAAGGGATACCAAATGAGAATATATGAGTGATCAGTGATACCTATATGTATATATATATATACATATATTAGTATATACATAGGGCACATTTTTGGGTCCTGACTTCGCAGGTGTAAAGGACAAGGTCGGTTGAGATGGAATTTGCACATGTAATGCAGAATTTGCATGCTAGGCCGCTGCTTGATTGCATCTGTGCGCCTTTGCCAAAGAATATTAGTATATATACATGCATACAATGCAATTTAATGGCGCATCCCCTAAACATTCGAATGTAGGCCCAGACATGCCCAGGCAAAAGCCTTCAGTCGCCATACATTTGTCCCAGCTTGGAGTGGGTGTTCTCCCAAGGCAACGCAATATGCAGAACGAAATGCTGCGGATGCAACAAAGTGCCGTGACTTGCGGGTTTTGACCTGGGTATGGATCAATACCTATTAATACCATTTTTAGGGGAATGAACATCCATTTACCAGCTATTTTGATGTTCACCAGGGGTACAAGGTTTTGACACACTGCCACCTGGAAGCTGAGTATGTTTCCCCGAGCTGCCAAAAAAATGGGCTTGTTCTCCAAGAGTTGCCAATAGCCCCATGTTTCAATGGTAAACCCAATGGTATACCAATGGTAAACCCTGGAGTTACTTCCCCGCCAACCCAGTGAGCAACCCATTGAGCAGGAACTCACCAGGAAAACCATTCGCAACTGTGCAAATTGTTGTTGTTAGTGCTGATCACAGTGGAACATTGCATTTCACCACATGTTTAGACATGGGGAAACACTGGGATCTTCATCACATCAAACATTTTCCATTGATCTTTGAAGGATTAAGTCATGCATCATGAAGCCATCATCACACATGAACACTTCTTGATCATTTGGCTGTCGAAAAAATGGCAAGGTTACCGGGGAAAAGGATGAGGATACACCATTGATTTTGAGGCTTGTCCCGTAATTCTTCAGACAAACCCATTTCCGTGATTGGTTAACTGTCTAAATCCCATTTCTCTGCTTTTCCATGGTGTGTCAAATGTCTAAATCCCAATAATTTTAATAATTACAATATGTTATAATCTAAATCCCAGTCTTATAGATTAAACACGATTAAACATGATGAAACATGATTAAACGCTGAATTCTTCATGCTTCCCTTCCAGCACGTCCCGTCCCAGGCGTGGAGAACTTGCAAGAGAAGTTGGTCACGTCGGAGCGCGACCAACAGATGGCGGAGCAAACCCTGCGCGCCTCGGTCGGCAAAAGGGGTAGCCTGCCTGGTGTTTTTAACATAGAAACGTATGGTGATTCATTGATGTTTTTTCGTGATTCAATGATGAGAAAATGGTGATTTAATGATGATCATTGATGGTTTAACATGGTTTCACCATGAAACTTGCTGAACACTTCTGATTTAGCCATAGCCATCACAGATATGACTTGGTTTAGAGCTGGGTTAACTCGTGTTTGCGGTAGTTATAACATGTTCTAACTTATAACAGTTAGATTGGCTTCAAAAACAACTTATAACAGGAAAGGTACCACCTTTTTTTTGGGTGCGCCCTTGAATCACTTGGACGTTTGGAAACATGGTGGTAGTATGTTGTAGTACCCTCTAGTAATTTAACATAGCTATTGAAAATGACCATTTATAGTGGATTGTCCCATTAAAAATGGTGATTTTCTATAGTTATGTTAGTTTACCAGAGGGTAATCCACCTGTGTATATGTACACAGAAATACAATGTGTTTTGACAACAGAAATACGTTGGGCACGGCTCCCCAGAATCCGACGTCTGACACAAGTCCCACCTTGTGATCTTCACCTCGGCGCTAGGATCCCCATCCTTTCGGGTAAGAGATGTTGGGTTGATCATATAGAGAGAAAACACCGAGATCGTTGTATAGGTTGAATCTATGTCATACATATATAGTTACACAACATTATTATATATATTCACTATTGTCCTTTGTACAGCCAGTCTGTGTCTTTTTTCTTTCGCTCTTCCAAAACCCCTTTTTTTCTCAGGTCAGCAGCAGCGGCACAGCAGCGACTTAGAAGCTGGATTTCAGGACGCAGCGGGATGGCGCCGGCCATTTTTTCAAGGTGGTGCCCCAGTTCGGAATCGCTAAGTTGGTGAACATAACTCCAATTTCACTATGGTTTATGGCAGATAGAACTATAGTTAATGGGGTTTATAAACCAACAAACATCACTGGGGGGGCACCACCTTGTTTGGATCAAAAAGAGATCTACCCGGCCTGGTAAACCTACAAAAACTATGGAAAGATCCACCCATTTTAATGGGAAAATCAACTATTTCGACTGGGCCATGTTCAATAGCAAACTGTTAGTCATTACCAGAGATCTATGACATGCAAAACTGAAGAGTTATTTGTCCTTATAGACCATGTGTTTTGTTTGTCCATCTATGGATGAGATCCCCATCAATCCATTCATTGTGCTTGTCAAATCCAATTGCATATTTTGGTGGTTTGGAACATTTTTATTTTTGCATATATTGGGAATAGTAACCCCAACTGACGAACTCATATTTTCCAGAGGGGTAGGTATACCACCAACCAGATTGTGTTGGATGGGTTGAATATGAATTTGCATTCAATTCCCAGTAAACATTCGGTAAAACCCCAAGCTTTGGATGGATGAAGTCCCGATCTGTCCGTACAAGACAATATGTTGATCTTGTTGATCGAATCCCTATTTTTTCACGGGTTAAACATGTTATTGCTTTCCTTCGTTATATATATATAAATATATACACAGAAATATGATTATAGAATATAGATACGTTCCTTCATTCTATAGAACATGATTATATATAGAAATTATACGTATACCGTATAACTATATGACTATATCTATATATATATATATTGATATGCAGTCACATTATGTATCATTATATATATGACTATTCATATATTCTATATATATATTGATATTCTAAGTCATATCTATAAACAGTCACTATATATGTGAAATACGTTTTGTTGACATGACATCTCCATCTCTGCCAAAAACGAGGCCCACATCGAAGTGCTCGAAGAGCAGATCGCTCGAGAGACCTGTCGCCGCAAGGACTTGGAGGCGATTTCCGGCGAGTTCGTGGGGAGTTCGAGGGATCGAACACGCAGTTACAAGGTGGTGCCCCAGTTCGTTAGCTAAGTTGGTGAACATAACTCCAATAACTATGGTTTATGGTAGATATATCCATAGTTATATAATGGGGTTTATAAACCAACTTATAACTGGGGGGGCACCACCTTGTAAGATGGTAGTTTCAAAGGGTCTACAGTACCCTCTGGTTATGACTAACATAGCCATGGGATTTCGATGGCCCATAGAAATAGATGATTTTCCCAGCGAACAAAACCTCCATTTATGGTTGGGATTTTCCATGGCTATGTTAAATAACAAGATGGTTAATCATTAAAAAATGGTAAAATAGTTATGTCAATAGATCATTTGAGAAATATATATGTTGTAATGTCTTGGGATGTTCTAAGTGTGCATCAAACATTGGAAAATAGTTATGACATGTTATAACACAGCAATACGCGTTTATTTATAACATATACGGCAACTCATTGAACAAAACTGGGTGTCTAATTATAAAACCAGAAATGTCAACACCAACACCAACATTTCGATCAAAATAAGATCTTGTCCGCCACTGGGATTCAGAGAAAAGTTGGATTTCTCTGAAGTCAAGGGTTGAAACCGCACTAGGCATGGCATTTGACCTTGCTCATACCTGTCTGTTGGTAACACCCCGCTGTGCTGTTTTTTGGTGTCCACAATAAACAATAAACAGCGCACTAGAGACTGGCAAAATGTTCCCCCCTCCAAGGATCCAAAAAATGCATTATCCTGGTAAGGTTGTCACCACTCAAACATCCAGCTCGCGCATGCGACCCTCCTAAAATCGAGTTTCAGCAGCGTAATTCGCCTAGAAGTATACTGAAACAGAGAATTTTTCCAGTGTTTTTCTCCTTGCTTATCCCAGTTTTTGAGGAAGTAAGACTAGTTGCTGTTCCGTTCAACAAACTAATCCATGCAGATCATGTAGGCCATCCCGCACTGTTTCGCCGATGGAGCCCCATCCGTTCATAGCGCGGAGGAGCGGCAAGCCAGAGACGAAGCAGAACGCCAGTTCGCTCAGCTGAGCGATGTGGCAGGGCAGGTGCAAAAACACATTGCTTTTGTATGCTTTTGTCACCTGACATGAGAAAGGATATTCATGGAGATTCTGTCTAATATTCGTTCAAATATAACAAAACATATATAGATAAAGTTAGATAGTATTATATATATATATATATTATATAATATCAACCTAAAAAGTATTCCATACATGTCCATACCGTTATTGCCCACTAACAAATCACTGATGCTTAGGTGCGCGGTGGGACTCTGCGCTGAAAGGCTCCGAGCGTCGCTGCGAAGAGCTGCAAGGCGCCGGGGGACCGGGGGACGTAGAAAATCCCATATTGGAATTCCTATGGATCAATGGCAGTTTTATAACATGTTTTAAAAGGATCAACTATCAATTTCCCATAGGATCCATGGTGCTGCTATATATATGTAACATTTACCATCAATATACCCCAAATGTTAGCATATATACCAGCACCATGGATCCTATGGGTTTGGAGAATTTCCCCAATTTCTAGGTACAGTTATGGCTACCAGTTATAAGTCACTGAATTTTCTCGCCATTGATGATGAAAACATGGTCCATGAACAGCCCATCCAAATAACAATCTATTTACCCTCTGGTAATTTAACATAGCTATTGAAAATGGCAATTTATAGTGAGTTGTTCCATTAAAAATGGTGATTTCCCATACTTATGTTAGTTTACCAGAGGGTAACTGCTATGTATAGGCCTTGAAGACGTATTAGTCGCCGGTCATCATGGTGAGCGGGTAATCCCACCATTGGGGACTCCAGCCTTGGAGCTGCTGACTGGCCGTGAGCAGATATCCTGCCAGTGTTGTTGCTTCAACATCAATTTTGTTCAAGGGCTGTTATGTATGTATTAAGTACATTTAAGTACCTGTAATTCCCATGGTTTGTTTCCGTAACTTTCTTATGTGTATTTGATGAATGAGCTTCTCCGAATCCCCTTTTTGGAAAGCCAGATTTTCAGCCAGGCCAAGTGCTGAAACTGGAGATCGAGCTCAAGAGCAGAGTCTCCTCAGCTCGGAAATCCCAGAAAAGCTTGGAAAAAGATGGAGAGATATGATACCCTCTGGAAAATGGTCCATTTATAGATGATTTTCCCAGCTAGAAACCTCCATTTATAAGGGATTTTCCATGGCGAACTGTTAGTCATAACCAGATGGTACCCCCCTAGTAAATTAACTTGTTGACCCTGAAAATCGCCCTAGTTTTAATGGAAACTAATCTTCCAACCCCGATGACTGCCAGGGTCTATGTTAATTTACCAGAGGGTAGATATGGGGAAAAATGGTGGAACCTAAATTGGAGGTACCTACATAAGGCCTATGTAAGGGCTGTGTGAGGTACAGTATATATACCTCCATTTTTGGATCCTGGATCATATGGTCTGACAAACCGCTGGTTAGTCGATTGATGGAACATAGATGGGAAAATGCTGTGCCAAATAGGTTCAGGTGGCCGAAATATGGATGGGTGAAGTGACGGCCTTGAAGATGATCAATCCATCGATGGTGCAAAAAGTTAACCCGGAAATAAGTTTGATAAATTGTTTGAACTGATACACATAACATCATATGTTGATTTTGGGGTTTGGTCAAGTTTCCCATCTTGGAATCAAGTGCATTATTGTAAATCAGTCAAAGTGTATCGCAAGTTTCTGGCTAGATCTCAAGCACTTAGCGGAGTGGTGTACTGGCACTGTTTACTTAAAGTCTATAGGCAGAGTCCCCTCTACATCCTCACGGAAACCCATATGTTTGGTTCCTTGACGCAGATCCTCAAGTTCCTTTTGTGATAAGTTTGATTTAAGTCCAAGTCCCACAAATCCCACAGATCTGCTGTGGCTTCGCAAACACCAAGCCCCTATTTTTTCCCATAGAAACCATAGGTCAAATCCAACTTCTTGACTCGAGCCCAGGAAACATCCTTCACGGAACTCCGAACCAAACTTGAGGAGCTATCTGGAGAGATGCCCGCAAATTGAGACTTCACTTAAGGAAACAAATTGTGAATTGGATCGCCCAGACATGGAAGATACCGTGGAAACTTATTGAAATATATTGAAATATGCTTTGGATGTCCAAATCATCTGCGAGTGGTCGATTTAAGTATGGCTTCCATGTTGGTTTTCAGCGGTGATGTCTTGCTTATGTATATACAGTATAATATATATATATATATATGTATAACTAACTATGACTATAGACATGATTATACATGTTCTTTCATCCTCCATGTTTGTCCATGTTGTCCACATGATTGGTTTTAATTTCCAATTCCCAAGTTTTGTTGCGTGCGATTCCATTTTGGTGGATGAGTTTTATTTTTCCATTCAGTTGGGAATGTCATCATCCCAACTGACTTTCATACTTTCATATTTTTCAGAGGGGTAGATATACCACCAACCAGTTATGATGATGTTCTTGTTTTTGCTCAGAAAGCCAGTATTTGTTTCAATGTTTGTCGGTGAAGTTCAATGGGAAAGTTGCTGAAACAGGGTGGAGTCGGAGGTTTCTCCAGGGTGTGGTGGAGATGTTTATCCGACGTTCCAATTTCACAATGTTTAACTGGTTGGTGGTTTGGAACATGTTTTTATTGTCCAAATGGGATAATCCTTCCCATTGACGAACTCATATTTTTCAGAGGGGTAGGTCAACCACCAACCAATTAAGGTGTTGTTTAAGGTGTAAAGAAATGTAAAGATGTATTTTGGCGTATGTCGACCAACAATATTTTGGATCGATGTTTGGTGAATTCAAACTTTAACACAATTTACGTTTCAGATACCCGGACCGGTGAACTGGAAAATCCCCATGTATGGATGTTTTGCCATGATTTGCCTATGAAAATTTGTGATTTTCCATAGTTAGGTTAATTTACTAGTGGGTAAGATGGATAAGGCTATCAACAAAACTAAACCCATATGCATATGTTTATCCAACAAAACTAAACCTACAATGTGAGGCCCCGTTTACGATAGCTAAGTTGGGGTTCACATAACTCCAATTTCACTATGGTTTATTCTACTTATAACTATAGTATTCATGGGGCTTATAAACCAACTTATAACTGGGGGGCCTCACATTGTATGTATGATGGCTACAAGACCAACAAAAACTGGGTCGCAGCTTCCATGGGCCGCGGCAGGCAACGAGCAGTTCGCTACAAAGTTCAGAGGCCTCGCGTGAGGACCTGCGCTGATCCCTGTTGGAGGATGGCTTGGAGAAACTGCTTCATGAAGAGCTTTACAGTATTGGTTCATTTTGTCATCTATATTTTGAAAAACAATTGGTTGCTTGAATTTTAGTTTTGCACTGGTTTGTATGATCATCTTCCAAAGAATCCGAGAGTCCCGCTTGTTCGCAGAGAAACTCTCAACAGGAACTCACGAGACAAGTGGCCAAATGCAGCCAGCAATTGCAGGCGGATCAATGGGGAATTCCGCCACAGATGTGTACTGATTGAGCCAAGACTAAGACCAACAAGTAACAAGGGGATATCATACATCAGCCAGATCGTCAAAGCTACCCTCTGGTAAACGTTTACATAACTATAGAAAATCACCATGTTTAATGGGAAAATCCACTATAAATGGGGTATTTTCTACAGCTATGTTAGTTTACCAGAGGGTAATTGGGTGGTTCAAGCCGTTCTAGGGTCAGTTTTGACCTGGGATGAATATCCCGCTTGACACAATCGAAGTGAGAATATTTTCTACTTCAACAAGAAATTCATCTCCGTACCGACGTAGGGTGACATGTCCGGTGCCATTTGTATCAGACAAAGAAGGGAAACCATCAAGATTCCCTTGGCCGTTTTCAAAACTTGAGACAGACAGGCTCACCGAACTTGCCTTCAGACAGCTTCATACATCATTGCTGGGGCCATCGCTGCCTGAAAATTGTATTTTTTAGTTGGGGAAAGCACCCTTAAATCCCAGAAAAGACACAGTGTTTGCTTGAAGTGATTGCTTATGGGAAAATCGCCGGATGCCTGAGCAAATGTTCTATGGTCTTATAGGTGGAACATTCGTCCTGTTGACCGTTGACCTGCTGAATCACGCGTTTGAATGCTTGAGTAAACCATGGTGATGTCTTGGTGAATTCATTGCCAAGCAGATTGGAAAATGATTCCCTCTATGTTGATAGTGCTTTACACCTATAGCAGATTGATATTGATTTATATTTATTAATGTAACATTCAAGGTACTTGGGTCCAATTTCAAAGTAATGAGCCCCAAATACCTTGAATGTTACATTTATATACATTTATAAAGTTACTTATATTTGTTTGAAGGACTGCCGGACTCAACTTTGGAAAATGCTCCCAGCTCGCGTGTTCTTGTTGCCCATCAGGCCAGCAACGAGGACCAGATGAGATTTGACGAGTCGTGTTCGTCCAAGTGGATGCCTCGAAACCATTGATGAATGGTTGGACGGTTTGATCATGATGAAAGAGTGGCCACCAGAAGTGGATTCTTCATTTGTCAGATCAGGGTCATCAGTCATCAGTTGTTCTTTAGCTTACATCCCTTGTTTGACTCCCAAAAACACAAGAACATAACCCGTAGGATCCATGGTGCTGGTATATATGCTAACATGACTGGGGTATATTGATGGGATCCATGGAGCACCATATATAGCAGCACCATGGATCCTATGGGTTATGTTACATCTTCATGTTCCCAACTTGTTTGGACCATACATCCACCATCTTCCCAGCATGTTCCCAGCATCGTCCCCTCGGACTCTCCAGGAGCTGTCGTCGCTGAAGACTCAGCGTGCCGCCTTGGAAGATGAGTCTGAGCCCCGACATCATCGGACTATCTGTAGTCTGAAAAAGGGTGTTTTTTCATAGGGATTTATAGGGGTTTGCAGGGATGTATCTACAATATAAGATTGGCTTTTACTATCTATATCTATATCTATATCTAATATCTATATCTAATATCTATATCTATATCTATATCTATATCTATATCATATCTATGTAGTTTTTAAGGATTTAGAGGGATATCATTGGTTTAAGGAACAATTGAGAGGAACTCGCCCCCCATATCTTATAGGTAAATCCATGGTTTCTGGTAAAAGAATTCCAACCAATCCATTGAAAGGTTGCTCCAAGCCGTTAATGATAGCGACAAGGGGGGAAACTGATCATTCTACCTCTATGTTTGCCATGGTTTCTTACTTCTAGCAAACTACTGGTGCTTTCATTAAGACCTAACCATCAAACCAGGGGATGTAACCAACATGGAGATTCCCTGTGTCAAATTGGGGTTTACGGTGGGGATTTGATAGGAACAGTTGAACATGGTTATGTCATGAGATTTAATGGTGATTTTAGCTAGCAATGATTGGGATAAGTGCTAATTTTGGGATGATTGGGACAATGGCATATATATATATATAATTTAATGGCTACATAAACTTATCACGCAATAGGGAATATAAGCCACTAATTAATCATATGGGTAACAGACATAGTATAGGCACGGACGTATTATATGCGTAGGGAATTTGATGGGGATATCATGAGGATATCATGTGGAATTGTTCAATTTTCACTATACCATTTAAGTAGCAAATTGTCATTATTTGGTGATACCACCCAGCTAATCAACCAGGGTGCATTAAGCTAGGATTGACATTCCTTAACATGACAGGAATGATGAGTTGACCAGAATAGGGATTCGACCAATGACCACCAGCTAAAATAGTAGGACTAGTAAGACTGGAGAATTCACCATCAACTAAGATGCGTACGTGTTGGGTTCTCCCACAGGAACAGTCAGGATTTGTGGAAGGGGATGATGTTGCCTGATTTTTTTAAGCCCGAAATCGCCATGATATCATGAAATAGCGATATATAGCGATGATCACCCTTCCATGTTCTCTGTACAGTTATGGCCATTTACCAGTTATAACTGGTTATAAATGGGATTATACATTCTATAAATGGGGTTATAAGTACTTATAACTAATAAATGGCCATAACTGTATGTATCACCAGTGACTTTTCAGTTGAAACCATCACGTAGCCTAATTCTTAGGGGAGATCATCATCAATCCAGAGTCACAACGTGGTGCAAAAAAGGTCGTGCTGTGGGTTGGTTTCCAGCTAACTCCAAGAACTGTTGGGTTTATGGTAATTATATGTGATTATGGTAGATATATCATGATATATCATGATATATCATGATATATCGAACTGGTGAATGGTAAGTTATCACTGGGTGGGCACCACCTTGCATATACCCATTATGTTTGGATTTACACGGCATCGGATGAATGACACCACATGCATCCCTTCTTTACACCACATGCATCCCTTCTTTTAAATGCGAAAATCATCAATAAATGGGCAGTGTTCTAACTGGAGTGTATATCCCACAAAATCACCTTAAAGATCTTAGAACATCACCATGAAGTCACCAACATATACTACAAGCTGCGGTCCGCCAGTTATGTTTGTTGCTTCAAAAAGCCCCAAAAAAACCATAAAATTCACGCTATTAAGCCATGATTTCAGCCAACTTTAAGGCGTTTTCCAAGGGCCGTGAGGACTTTCAGCCGTTAATCGGGGCCTCCCTGGCTCGAGTTTTCCCGTTCTTCCCCGACCGATCGGACCGATCGCCATGACCTGTCGGACCTGTCGGCTGCCGTTGGTCAACGCAGTGCTGGCCACATTGGCCGCAGCACGTCTGGCAGCACCAGCAAACACCAGCGGCCTGGTGGAGTTATCTGGGGAAAACCTGGATTTTTGTTACTTTGTTATAGATATTGTATATATATATATATTATGATATTATCATACAATATATATATATATATATTTATATATTTATATATATATACAAATTAAATGTTTAACAGGGATGTTAGCTCATTGTAACTATCCAGAATGTGGATTTATTATCCACAAAACATTTGGATGGGAAAATTTGGATGAACCATGAATAAACTGCAAAATTATGCATTGATTTTTGTTTCATAAGAAAATGTGACTTTGGTATTCCAGGGTGAGTCAGGGGGATCTGCTACTAGGGCATGTTCATAGCGGAATCCCTCGTGATTGGACAAGCATGCTGTTGGTGGTGCCCCATAGATAGCTGCAGTAATTTGGTTTATAACGCCAACAGCTAAGGTCTATGGATGTGGTGAATATATATGTATATAATTATATATATATACATATATATATGTATATATATATATATGTATATATATATAGAGTTTTTAAGGGTTACAAACCAACTTTGCAACTGGTGGAAACCACCTTGTATTCCATCTACTGTATTATCAAATATCCCAAATCCCAAAGGTTGTTGCAGCTTGGCTGGCCCCCAGGTGTTGCCAAGCATGATTCGCCCATGGATGTGGCATCCTGTTCTCAGAGACTTTTCGAGCTGCTGGGCAACCCATCCTACGATGGTTTCACAGTGCCTTGTTTTCTGAAAACATGTGGTGGGGGATTATGGGTTAGTGGATGAGTCAGCAGCTATTTGCAAGCTAGGTAATTCAACATGGCATTATAGCAAATACATGTATACACATAGATTTATATGTAATATCATTACGATATATAAGAAAAAACATACTGTATATATATAATTATATTATATACACAATTATTGACACAAAGAGAAGCCTGCAAATAGATTTGAAATATTATATTACATATATATATATATAACACATTTGTAGTTCTGGTCATTCACAGCTAGATATTAAGAGTTTGGCTGGGTATAAGACCATACTGATGGCATGTTTTCCCAAAGACATGCCAGTTTTGGAAAAAAAACACCCTCGGGAGTCCCAACTCTGAGATAAGCGCGAGACAAAAGCATCCTTAAAAGTGAGCGATTATGAGAAATATATATATATATATGTTGTGTATACACAAACATTTATATACATATAGACAAATATATTATACAGTACATATGTACATATTTATACATATTATACAGTACATATTACACATATTACACATATTACACATATATCATACATATTATACGTATTATACGTATTGTATACATTTACATATTTATACTTTGCGCTGCCCGGCACTGGAGCACTGTGCCCAAGGAATGTGTGGATGAGAAACTGAACAGCAGCAGCTCCCAGTGGGTTGGTCCTGCAGCAGGACCCGCCCGGAATCCAGTTTCATAGCGTGTTCATATAGCCATTATAAGATGTTATGAGGAGTCCTATTCATGATGCTGGGAAGACCATCAAGCATAAACTTAACTTGTCCGTTTTGTTCATGAGACATCTTGGTACGGGTCAAAATTGGTGTGTATATATAATTATATGTAATACAAATATATAAATAGTATTTGAACAAACAACATTGTGACCTAGTTAATCAACAAACCTACTACATTCGGGACATACTGTGCTATATGAGATATACCCAACATTGGGCAGTTTGGTACTCAACATGCAGAACATCGAAAGTTCTGAAGGTCTCTCGGTCTCAAACGTTGATCCATGTCCCAGCGGATGCCACTTTTCCTTTGCTTGTTTTAGTGTCTTGCTAAGCTTGCTAGGAACTAGCAAGCCCCTGTGGCGCAGAGACATTCCATGATTTCACTGTCTGCCCCAGATCCCCCAATCTGGGATGGTTGGGTCGATTCTGTTGGGTCTCCCATGTCCCATGAAGGTAAAATTGTTGCCACTTTCACAGAAGTGGTTGGTTGGTTGGTTGGTTGGTTGGTTGGTTGGTTGGTTGGTCCTAATATCTGGAACCAAGAAACATCACCAACTGCCCTGTTTTTAGACCCTGCTTTGTGTTGTTTCCATCATCTGCCCCTTCGACTTCTGCTGCGGCGTTCAGGAGCCTATGCTCAATGTTGGTGTACTTGGAACATGCGGCTTGACTTGATTCGAACAAATTGGAACAGGACAGCTTAGCAAACCCCAACAATTACAGGGACGAGACCTACCCTCTGGTAAACTAACAGTTTGCTATGGAAAATCACTATTTTTAATGGGTAAATCCACTATTTCTACGGCCATTTTCAATAGCAAATTGTTAGTTTAAAAGAGGGTATATAGTTTTCTGTAGATCGTTCCTTCAACAAACCCAGAAAATTCGAACTATGCCACTGCTACAAAACCGCAAATGTGTGGTGCGTTTGCGGTCATGCGCAAGCATTGTGCAAGCTAGATGTGTGCAAGCTGTTTGTTGCATTGTTTCCACCGTACGGTGGGTTTCTTCAATTAGAAGCATCTATGTAGAACAAACAACGATGGATTGAGCGGGTGCAGAACACGTTGCATGAGCTGAGTCAATGGATTTCGCTTGCTGGACCAAGGAGCGCATTTGTGAGTCCGGTGCTTAGTGTCCACCAGAAACCCAAAAACATCCTGGAAGTGTGACGCCCATGTTCGGTGAATATTCCAATTTACCAAATATGTTGGTAACTATGTTGGTATATATGTTGGCAAATATGTTGGTGACGCTTCATTGAAACATTGTTACCAACATATTTACCTACATTTGCAACGCCCATAGATTTCATGCAGGAATTGACACGGATTTGTTGTAGTCCACCTATTTCTTGGGGAAGTTCCAGCCATTTATCACCAGTTTCATTGATGAAGTCCTAGATTTTTATCAATGCTTGTTTAGTCCTTGTTAAGCTGGATTTCCAGCTGTTCACCAGTTGCGCACACATATAAAATGTGTGTCTGTGGCCATGGGGTATACCCTCCAAATGGATATTTTCATAGGGAAAGTTATGCCCTATGGATCCAAACGCTGTCTCAGAAGGTACGGCTAACCCCCTAAATCATACCCCAGTCCCACTTCCTAGGAAGGTACGGCTGGATCCATAGGCATGATAATTCAGTCAGTTTGGGGGTACCTTTCTTTGTCAAACAGGGCCCCAGTGATGAAATATGATAAACTCAGCGGCGCGCTTCGCTGGCATCCTGAGGCGCACAGGGATGCGAGAACCATGGCAACTGGAATTGGCTGACCCAGGTTCAATGTTCTGTGGAGCCATGGCAATACAGGACAGTGGAAAAGCGCGGTTTTCCACTTCGTAAGTGGCTCATCCCACTTAGTGATTGATCCCATAGGATCCATGTATGGTATATATGCTAACATTTGGGGTATATTGATGGTAAATGTTACCATATATAGCATACATGGATCCTATGGGGATAATCATATAGTTCTAATTTGTAGTTCTAATCCAGGTTTAGGTGGGATAACTCACGAATCGAGGACCGACTCAGCAGGCTGTTGAACCACTCAGCAGGTTGAAAATTGCATGGGAAACTCTAGCGACGAACGAGTATAATGCGGGACCCATAGGTGTATTGTTAATATCGGGCGTCTGCTAACCGAAAAGGGATCGTACTGCCAATCCATTCTTGTTAGTTGATGATTAGTTACAGGGTTATACTTCCCTTCATATTGGGCATTGTCATAATCAATCATGGGAATCCCCTTTGACCAGTTTGACCAACCCAAAATGCCGTGAGAGAAACAACAATTTCACTCAGGTTCACTTGCCAATGCAGATCACAGACGACAGAGGAATGAGATGTGGGGAATCACATGCAAGACCAAGGATGGGCAAAGGCATCTCCAGAATAAATATGTATATATATATATACATATATGCATAGCATGATATAAACTACACCAATTGACGATAGATATGTCCACGTGTTGTATCGTCATGCTGGCTGAGATGCAAATAATGGTTTGCTTCTTGAGGGAATTTGCCAACTATATTTCTTGATATTTCAACTCATGTAAGAGCTGCGGCAGCCACCCGTTAGCCACATCCTTGTATTCTTTCTGTTTTGAAGCGTTGCCCTCTCGTTGCTTCATATATAGCATATATAGCTATGGAAGTTCACTATTCTTAGTTATGTAAATTGAAATCACCCATATAGCTATGGAAATATAGCTATGGTAAATATGGAAGTTATATAGCTATGGTAAATCACCTATATACATATGCCATTGACCGTAGCTAATGTCAATTCCCCGAGGGCAACCTAATGCTGCACTAAGAACTGCAGTGATGGTGCAGCCCTTCAGTGCAGAAAGTCCTGCCCATTGTTTTGTTTTGAGCTTCTTGGCACGCACTACTGGAGCTTCAACCTTACCCTCTGGTAATTTAACGTAGCTATTGAAAATGACCATTCATAGTGGATTTTCCAATAAAAAAATGGTGATTTTCAATAGCTACGTTAAATTACCAGAGGGTAAGTGCACCCGTAAGTAGAAGGTGCTTGGAACCCCAAGTTGGCTTTGTAAATCGCTGGCAGGTGATGAAAAAAGGAAAGGCCTTGCCGTATGATATATTCCACCAGTGAAATTATATGGAATCTTGGCTTGTGTTACTATACACATAATATGTATGTGTGTATATATACAGTATAATATATATATAATTCCTTTTGTTGAAGCAGTGGAACATGTCATATCATTTCTATTGTGTGATACTATTGTTGCTGAAGGCTGAGTATCATTATGTGGCATAGTTTCTTACATATAGGTCAATGTGCTACCCACACACACAGAGCATACATGGAGCAATGTGTCTTTTGATTCTAGACTTAGTTGAAGGCAACATCTACAGGAACCCCCTATGTTTGGTTGGTAAAAGCAGCCTTTTTGAGCGATTTTCCTTTGCCCCAATCCGTTGCTTCGTCAACTATTCCCATATGTTTGGTCCTTACCCCTCCATTTTTCATGGTAAATCCCAATTTCTCATGGTGAAATCTCAATTTTTCATGGTGAAATCTCCATTTCTGATGGGTGAAAGGGTGAAATCTCCATTTTTCCTGCTGAACTCCCCCCTTTTTTTTTCGACGTTTCAACGTCGCCTCGGGCTGAACCCAGGGGCGGTCCCGGGCTCCCTGGGTGCGATTGCCGCGACGAGTGCATGAAGCTGATGGGCTGCATGGCCAGGTCGAAGGAGTGCCAAATCGGCCAGGGCGCCAGGATCGGGGCAGGGGTAAACTGCTCCAAAAAGATGTGGGAAAACCATGGAAAACCCATATGGTTTCTGTAGGAACATGATCTACAAATGGTGGGTCTTCACCTTGTTTTTTTTCCATATCTATGATTGGTTTATGGGAGGGTAAGCACGAAGAAGTGGGCGATTCAATGAATCTAACCAACGATCACTTGCAATTTAACCAGCTTTAACATCCTAAACATTGGGATTTAGGCAATTTGACGATGCAATTAAAGCACATTGATGAACGCAACAAAACGTGTTGACTCAACTGACATATAACTGACATTAAACATACTGGTATGCGATATGATCCAAGTGGGTCTCAAACCAATGTACTGCTGGAACGTCACGCAGTTCACCATTGGTGGGGATGTTTCCCCTGATGTCACTGGCAAAAATGAGGATTCGTAATGATTCGTAAAGAAACCATGAATCACCATCAACTGTACTGCTAAAAAATCACATGTTAGCACCAATCCAACTGTTTCGTTCCCGTTCCAGGATGATCCTGACGATGTGAACTCGTCTGAGGTGCGTCCAGTCTAGGTGTGTTTGAAAAGGTTGGAAAATGGATGGGGAAATGGATGTTGAAATGGTAGTCTGGTTGGTGGTTTGGAACCATGGAATGTTATAATTTTCAATCATATATTGGGAATTTCATCATCCCAACTGACTTTAACTCCATCATTTTTCAGAGGGGTAGGTATACCACCAACCAGGATGTTATATGTATGTTTTTTATGTTCCATTTCATATATATATATATGGGATGTCATCCTTCCCATTGACTTTCACTCCATCATCTTTCCAAGGGGTAGGCGTACCAACCACCAAGCAGTCGTTTTCTCGATGGTTTTTCATGTCGGGTAAAATCTCGGGAGACGATCATGGCATTTCTGGATGGAAATGCTACGGATTTTTGTTTGGTTTTGCATGGGAAATCCATTAGTTAGAACTACATGGAAATAACTACATGTTTTTTGTTTTTGCATGGGAAATCCATTTGTTCACCTCCATGGTGTCGAGTAATGAGAAATCCGAAAGACCCGTGTACCGGAACTACATGGAGGTGAAGTTCACTGGGGAATTCATCGAAAGAACTATATAATTGGGGTGATTTTCTAGCCACTTTCCTTTGAGTCACTGGAGGCTACCTCCAAGATCATCATTATCCCGGAGAAACTTTCAGGGCGTCAAATGATACAACGGTTGGTAAATGGAATATCACTTGGTAAATGGGGGACCTTGAAATTGACCGATCACCGTTGTTCCAAGTTGTTCCATGTTGTTCCAGGTTGTTCCAGGTTGTTCCACTGTCATGTGTCAGCAATTGCCGACAGAAGCCAGAAGAAATATTGTGGTCTTCCCTTGTAGAATCTAGTTTGATCTATCCTTTTTGGCTTCCCTGTGGGATTCTTATGATAGGGGGATGGCATGACTCATCATGTTTTGTCGCTTACGGTGAAAACAATTCTTCTTAATGAAGTTGATTTTCCGCGTGTTTCTTTGTTTGCTTGGTTTGCTTGTTTGGTTTGTTTGGTTGGTTGTTTACTTCTTTACTTGTGGATCTGCCGCTGATTTTGTGTTGCTGGCCCCAAAACATCTGCCAATGGCCAACCCAAGCCCTGAAACACCTCCATTCGATGGTCCCAAATGTGTTTTTGTCCCCTATTAAACCATGGTGTCTGGTGTGTGTGTGTGTAATACTATAGGGGGATGAGGCTAGACCTCCAAAACATTTGCAAGTAAATAACCACATTACTTCTATAGCTAATCTCCCAAAAGCAATACACTTCTAGCTCAAGGCATGGCATTTCCCCTGCCAGGCGGTGCAGTGTGAGGCTAAGACCTTGCGCCAGAGCAAAGAGAAGCTCGGCATGGCTCGGCTTTTTTAGGCGACGCCATGCGGGGGGACATCACGTCATGGGGGGCTTCTTCAGTCACGGAAGCATGGACCCCCCTGGTGGGGGATGGATATTCAATGGCTTGATGGACCATGGATATTTCGTGGATATTTAATGTCACCATACTCAAGTCACCATGGTTATTGAATGGCTTGATGGACCACGGCCCAGACCCATAGGCCCATAGGCCAATGGACCAGGCCCTGCTAATATCTGCGACCCAACAATTTTGGCTCGTGTGTTTGTATAGGGTGTAAGCAAAGAGGTACCGGCCATTTCTGCATGACCACACATGCTGGTTGGTTACCCTGTGGTAATCTTCTTGTCAAGTGTTAGTGCCGTCATCAACAATCCATCGCAAATGTACCATTGCCAGGTTAAATAACAGGGGGATCCAGAAGGTATCATAGTATCACCACTTAAATCCACATGTTTGTTGATATCTGGAGATTGTTGTTGATATGTTCTGGTTAAATCATGTTGGAAAACAAGAACTATCATTTCAGTGTCTCTTAGTCAGACTTTCCCATGAATCCCTTCTCCCTCATACAAGAACAGATTGCTTAAAAGAAGAAACTATGTTCTTGCTTAAACCTTCATAAACCATCATAAACCTCAGTTATTGCACTTATAAACCCACCATACAACCATATAAGCCCAATAGTTATTGGAGTTATAAACTGGTTATTGGAGTTATTGGAGTCATAAACCCTCATAAACCATACTAAACCCTATAGTTATAAACAAACTTACTCAACTGAATGGTGCTCCACCCTGAACTCCGAGGATGAAGGCCTTTGACGACTGTGCGTTGGCCAACGTCACGTGACCGCTGTGTGTGTGTGTCTAAGGTCATCCCAGTTCCATGTTGACTCATAATATATGGAATAGATTGTGTATATATATATATATATCGCATATTATATATACATACGTATGATGTGTACACAATAATGATAATAATGATAATAAAAATGAAACATAATAATAATGACAATGATGATAATACTAATTAATAATAATGAAGTTTTTTTTTTTTTTTTTTTTTGTGTTTATTTCTTCCATTTCGTTTTTTAACATTTTTCCCTGATACGTTTCACCATCATATTAATAGGTAAC
>Ga0126342_10002305_pt1 | contig 29433 bp, 27 predicted proteins | sample Cyp1metagenome_FD_92528 | JGI IMG/M metagenome (GOLD analysis project Ga0126342, IMG submission 92528) | Coral microbial communities from Lord Howe Island, Old Settlement Bay, Australia - Cyphastrea 1 metagenome | ecosystem: Host-associated > Invertebrates > Cnidaria > Coral ...
CCGTCTCAATTGCGAAATGGCATCTCTCCATCCTTGCGGTCAAAAAGGTTGCATTGCGTGAGTGAAGCTTCCGGCTTATCATTTTCTATTGCAGTGATGTTTTCTTGACAGTTTGGATTTCAATCTTGTACATCTGAGCATTTTCGCACTTTATAGGTTTAAAGGAAACAACTTGCATGAGCGTATTGGAGTGTAACGCGCCTTTTGCCAACTTCATCATCTCTGCTGGCGATGACGTAGGACACGAAGTGGTCTCTTGCAATCCTTGGTTGATATGATGAACGGGCGGACACCAATCCCTTTTTGTTGACCTTCGGAGTACACTTTGCCACCTGTACGAACTTCCTTGGGTTCCCTGACGAAGCGTTGATATTGACAAAGACCAGTGGGACTGGCTGGCAGAGGTGTTGCTTGTCCCAAGGTCGGTCTCCTATTTCTGTGGGCCCTTTGGGGGGGCGCCACACACTGTGTGTCCACTTTGGCCACGATTACTGTGTTTTTCGCTCCATGGAGCTGACTACTTTTGCTGTGGGAGCGTGGCTGTGGGTGGCTCCCTCTTTTTATCGCAGATCAAACCCCTCTGAGCGGAATTTGAGAGGGTCTTTTTTGTTCACCAATCATTTCACTTTCGGATAGTCACTAGCTTGCCTGCGTGGGGCTACCCAAAGCGGTGAGCTACTCCCTCACGGTGCAACCAATTCGTCTTCGTTGCGATACCGTTGGCAGATGGATTTCACTGTTGGCGCTAGTAGGTGTAGTGAGCGTGTAGTTGACTGCTTTGGATAGCATAGCTACACGAAGCTGTCAGTTGGTTGGATTCTTTGTTTGCGTTGGGCTCTGGCCCCTTTGGCTGCTGCTTCTCCTTGGCGGAGCGACGAAACGCAATTCTGGCTGGGGGAATTGCGGGTCCTCGTCTTCGCTGGTTGTCCTTTGCTGTTGCTTTCTGTTGGCCAACTGACTGCAATCTATTTGGATCAGCAGTTTCTTGCTGAATGCATGTTGCCCCTTTTAATTTGCTTCTGCTTGTTTCATGTACTTTCTGTTAATAAGGACCTGCCACAGAGCATAGCGGCCACATCCCGAGGAAAAAAACTTGTATATAGATAAATCTACCATCTTCAAAGGTTTTCTGAGTTGGAAAAAATTGTTTGAAACCGGTGTTGAGATCATTTGAGAATTTTCGAAGGGTTTCGAACTGTATTGCAAGGGTTTAGCGGTCAGCGGGAACCAGCTGTAGAGTTGTGCATGGGTTCATTCATCGCTAGGTCATTACCTGATAGCCCCCAAAGCGTTTTGGGTTTGCTCCCAAATGATGACTGAAAACATCATTTGTCTGAGGCTGAAGGCCGTGGTTGAGAGATGGCAGTTGATGGGAGAAAACCTTCCTATATTGGAGTTTAATGACCTATCTTGATGAACTAATTTGTTTGAGGGTTTGTAGATCTAGGGATTTGTAAGCCTGAAACCAAACATGTTGGACGTCACAAATTTCGTGACTTTTGTCCAGAGAAACTTTTGAAACATGCAGGTTTGATTTTACCTCTGGAACTGTGTGAACCTGAAATCGAGTTTCCGCTATCGATTTTCACTCTCAAGGAGTGCGAGTCAGACAGTCTAAGAGAGAAATCTTAGCACGGCTGCGTTAGGAGACAGATGCTTTGTTGTCGCTAAAGGGACTTGAAGCTGTCGGAGCCGAGGTTGTTGGTTCTTGGGATTTGTCTTTGGGTTTTGGGCTCTTGCATGGTAGCGGAGCTCCTGAGTGGAGCGTCCGAACTGTTGCCGGTGTACGGGACGGTAGGTGCGAAAGAGGTCCAGGATGAATTCCGCTTCTAGAGGTAGCCCAGATGAACGACAGCAACAGGCACAGCGGCACAACCTAGTCCAGGTATGCAGGAGGCTGGGATGGCAGGGTTTCCGCTGTACACGGGTGCAGGAACTCACGAAGGAATCCGAGGATGAGAGATGTCAGGATCTTCGAGGGCTTGTGCTGGGATGGGACAGGGAAACGTGCCACCAGATCCTTGGATGGAGTATCGCACGAGACAGCAGCAGCAACAGGGAGGTCAAGGGTTGCAACAAACTTTTTGTGGGGCGACGGGACACTGGGTTAACAGAGCACAGTCGGTTCCGGTTCCAGCATCACCTACTTCAGGAGGAAATTCAGTGTTGCACCAAGGACTTAACCTTGGTTTGACTCAGGCATTTCCGATTGGGCAAAATGGTATGGCAGGCGCAGGAGTGCACAGTGGTTTCAACCTAGGTGGTTGTGGTTTTGACCCAGTGCATCAGGTCAGGGTGCTGATGCAGGGCATGAGTCCGAGGCAATTGCAGTCTACTTTTCAGAGTGATGGTGATGCTGGCGATAATAGTGGTGGTAATGGTGCTAGCGGTCGCGGATCTGGCGCTCAAAACCAGCTTCCGGGAACTGCGCCCCACGCAAGCAAACAAACACCCATGGGAAGCGCAAACCTCGGCCAGAACCGAAAAAAAAACCACAGAAACGGAAAGACCCAGCCCTGAAAAAAAACAATGGAAAGGAACACATGTTTCTCGGAACCGAAAATCCAGAACCCTGGGCAAACACGAGTCAAACAAGGGAGCAAGGAGAGCAATTCTCCCGTGGAAAAAAAGGAGGTTGAGCAGATTTGGCACAATTGACAGAGCAGTTCTTGCAATGATCAAAGTGTCCAACTGTGTTGAAAGGCAGTTGGAGAATTGCAGGCAGTGCGCACTTGGTGGATTTCCCCGGAGTATGACTCAAGAGTGGGAACTGTGGGTTTGCTTTCTTTAGTGCTCAAAAAGCACCCGCCCTTAAATCACCCATGGTTTTTGGTGATCGATTGGAAAACTTATACATAGTTGGTGCAGCTTTGTTTGAGATTCTGTGTAGATTGTTGTAGACTCAGTCAATCAGGCCAAACACGACCGGCACCAAAGTTGCAAGAGCAAAGATGCAATTTCCAAAGGAAAACAGCGACTGACCATCGAATGAAATTTGTGACATCTTCCTCTTCGATTTCGTGGTCCACGTGTCATGTGGCTTAACCCGACCGTCTGCAAAGACCGCAATTCCTCCATGGAAAAGGAATTTTAACAGATTTGAGAGTGCTCTGCATAACCACAACTGACAAAATTATAAGTAAATTGGGTCGTCCCTTTTTAGCGGCCCGGCCAATTTACAACCTCATTTTGGATACGGGGGGTTGTATCCTTCTTGCTCCAAATCGCAGTGCTGATGGTTTAAATTGTTTAACCCGCATTTTGGGTGCCCTTGCTGGGTGAACCACCACAATCCTGCCACTTACTCTCGAACAATATGAACACATTTTGAGCATGACGTGCTTTATTTTCACCCGGTTTCGTGGGTTAAACTTACATCCATGATCCAACAACATGACTCTACCCAAGGTTCAGCAAATACCAAACAACCATTACCACTGGTTTAAGACCTACAGATCCATTGATTGGATTATTCCATCTGCAAATCCCTTTGTCCATTCCTTCGTTTTCATACGCGTGGGCCAAATGATGCCCCCGCTGCATTGGGTTTCAGCTGCGATGGGCGAACAATGCCAAACCAAACAGATGGAAATGTATGATGACGTTCAAATGTGGAAATGTCATTGATGGATGACATTTATAGCTGAAACTTCGATAATTTTCAAAAAACCAACCAACTGTAATTTTCGACTGACAAATACACACCTTATGTCATCAAAGGTCCTCAGAAGAACTTTGTTTCCTCAATTTTAATTCACATTCATTCATATTTTTGAGTTGGCGTTATCAATTGTTTTACACAAACCATGTCTATCATCAAAAACAAAGTGATTGCCAGTGGAATTTGCATTTATCTTCACAGCTGCCGGGCAAGAACCTGTCGGAATGCTCAGTTCTTTCCGAAACCTTGGAAACAACAGTGATTCATTGCAACCTCACGCAAATTTGTTTCCTTTTTTTGGTCAAAAATGGATTCGAGTTGGCCAATGGGGAACCTGACCTGTTGGGAGTAGAGGGAATGTTTTTTTTTTTCAGTTCAAGGCAACACGGTCCTGTGGGGTAGCAAGTGATGTTCAGCCGTTTCACATTCCACAAACGTTCAACGTTTTAGGGTGCGGGATACCGCGGAGTAAACAACTGCTTGAAAATCCACTTGATCTTTCCCCTGCTGATCACCCAGCTGGTGATGCTATGTGATGCTTGGTTCTCAGAACTTAAAACCACATTTTCAGCAGTATTGCAGATTTTCAAGTTGGGTCTGTCTCATTTAATTGAAAGGACCTTTTACGCGAAACCATGGTTTTATACCATTACAATCCATTACAATATTGTGTTTTGTGGTATTTGTTTTTATCCTTTGCTTTGTTTTTTATGGTAAACAGATCCACAGTTTCCTCTCACCTGTGAGGCTCGAACCAGCGACGCAACCCTGAATGAAGGCAGGCACGGTTTACATTTTTTTGGTGCGTGGGTCGGAAAATCCGAAAATTCGAAAAATAAATTCAATTCCAACGATTATTTTGCAAGAACATCTCAACTTGTAAATCCAAAATTCACGTGCAAGAAGTCCTGGATGCCATTGAAAACCAGGTTTTGCAGCGACAACATCAAAATGAACGTCATTCTAGTTGAGCATGATTGATCTTTGGTAGTGGATATTTTCCGTTCGAAAAAAGGTGGTTTGGTCCCTCTCGATCAGAATCGGGACTTTGGCATATCTTTGGCATATCTTTGGCATATCTTTGGCATATCTTTGGCATATATGGATGAAATTGATGAAATCAAGAGACTTGAGCAATGGTAATTATGGTATAGCAATGGTTCTTGTTCGATCCAATTGATCCAATTGATCCGATGTCCTCGGCAGGGCCATGAACGCCTTCGAACGTTTGATTGTTGCGGTCTTAGCGATCGCTTGTGGGGCTCCAAAGGTCTCCAAAAGTCGTGTTTTTCCAATGACCGTCCTCCCTTGTATGTAGACAATGAACGCGAATAAGAATACTCTCATCGAACATGATAGGTTTTTACATGCATGAACCACGAAGAATGTATTTTTTATCACATGACTGCAGTGAGAGTTCTTCTGATCCCATTTTGATGTTTATGAATGCACGTCACGTTTTCGGTTTCAGCTTCGAGTGAAGCTCAGTGGCAAGTGCCACAAGTCAAGTGACATGACATATGAACTTCCAAATCATCACAGTCAATACAGTTGTCATGTCACTTTCCAATCAAACCAGTTTGAAATATCTCATGTCATGAATGTCACAGAATATAACAGAGTTCATATCAAAGGTTCACATTGACTTATTGAGTGGTTTAAGACATGTAAAACTAGTTTTTTTTGTTTCTTTTTATGAAGGTTTCCTTGTATAGAACTACTGGACTACAAGTATGGTCAGTATGGTTATCTGCAATTTTTTCTGTATCATCTAGTGGTTATATATATATATATCAGTAGTTATATCTGCATTTTTCTTGAATATACACACCACCTGTTGATGTCGTTTTTTTGCGAATTATCGTGCCAATAACATTTTGCGTTGGCTTGCTAATGTTAGTTTACAGTATGGAGAGCCAAGGCAGCGGCTTTCAGGATGGCGACGTATTGGCGAGATTCGTATTATATATAATATTATATACCCTCTGGTTATGACTAACATAGCCATGGTATAGATGGCCCATTTATAGATGGTTTACCTATTAATAGCATGGTGATTTTCCATGGCTATGTTAAATAACCAGATGGTATATGATTTGATATTTGTTGATATGTTGTGGTTCTGGCGAAAAAAAGAACGCAACGCGTGCTGTGCTATGTGTTCCCTGCGATTAGCGGCGCGTTGGAATTTTTGTTCAGGATCGCAGCCTCTTCGCCGGGCTGGGTTTGGAAAGCCCGCAGAGTCCTGGAGATGCACAGGAGGCGACCGAAAAACCAAGGGTTTGGATATGCAGCACCCATGGCACCAACAAAAAACTAGGAACTAGGAATGACTTCGCTTTTCCATTGGTCATATCAATACTTTTGGACGAATTTTTTTACTTGTTCAGATCATTCTAGATGGCTTTAACATGCTTTAACATGAACTTGAACTTGACATGGCTTTGTTCAAGAATGGGGGATGCCCACATTTTGACAAGTTTCACAGAAGAATGATGAAAAGGTACCCCTGTTGATCTGGAGATTTTCGAACTTGAACTCGATACAATGTCTTGTTTTTTTTTTTTATCGTTTCCGTTCCTAAGCATTTGTGTGGACAGATATCTGGATTCTCGATTCCTGAAACATCTTATTATTGTTAATCATTATATGATACCATTATTTTTCAGTGTTCAATTTCAAAAAAATGGGATGCTTTGGAACACATGGGAACCATTCCATCTCATTTTCATCATGGGACCACCTGTGAGGCGTCAAATTCCTGGACTTTGTTGCAGGTGCCTCCGGTGCCCAGAGGGTGCTGCTTGGGAGGACTGGAAGGCTGTTTCCATAAATGGGACCCTATGGATGGTTGAAAACAGTAAATTGTAAAAATGGATGATTCATGATGATTCTAAGAATTGGAGAATTGGATGAATCAGTTCGTCACCAGGACGACCAAAGTACTTCTTGCCAGGATGGAGCAGTCTTGCAGGGCCGAAGTTGCTCACCTATTTGAGACCTCCACGGTTCATAGCATAAGTGCTGTCAAAGGGGTCACCAAAGCCGCTGCTTCCCAATTATGATAATCCCAACAATTGTCCTTTGGAAGCCAATTGAGACGTAGCACTAAAATCACCACTTGTGGGGAGTTTTCCGGGATTTTCCACTACCCTGTGGTCATTTACTCACTTGTAAATGATTTGCTTAGTAAACATGGGCATTTTCATGCGTTTTCTATCATTGTTGTTGGATATGTTAGATTACCGGAGGGTATATTCTAGTTCTATTCCAGCTGTATCCCATTTAAATCACCATTTCCCAGGCTTTTTCCCCATGATTTTGAGGATTTCCCATGATTTCCCAGTTATTTCTAGGGGATTTTGGCATTTCCTGACAGGAAACCATGGCCCAATGGCCGTCTTTTTTTGATGGCATGAAGGCCATGCTACGACAGAATGACCGGGCTCGAAGCTATACGCAGTCAGAAGCCCAGAAGCCACGGCAGTTATAGCTTAATGCATATGGGTGGGTATGCCAGTAGCTACCCCACTATGGCTTAGTATTAAGCTACACTGACTATGGCTTAGTTGTTGCTACCCAGTAGCTATCCATCTGCATATGGGTCTGAAAATGGGGTATACCAGGTATACCCATTACAAAAACCCAGAGAAAATAGGGAAAACAATTATGTTAACCAACGGATTTAGAGGTACCATATTTTCAGACAAACCCATATATGAAGTTGTCGATGTGGAGATGTGTAGACGTTGTTGTTGATGACGACGCCAACCCGATGATTACGATTATGATTATGATTATAATTATGATGCTGATTATGACTATTACTATTAATACCGTTGTTGTGATGATTGTTAATTTACCATAGCAAGGATAATGATAATGATCACAACTATGACACATAATGAATAATGAATGGTGCATGACAAATGATAATGCTGATCATGATGGTTATCATTCTGGTCATTATTATGGCAATAATAAGATGTCTAGTCTGACCACGGCATATGCTGCACATGCGGCATATGTGGTATACAGATTAGTGGGATTTTCGGCAAAATTTGCGTCGTGCTCTGAGTGTACAAAACCTGCCAGTCCTAAACCTAAAATCCAACTTGGCAAAGCAATTGCCAGCAATTTATCAAGGAATTTTTGACTTTTCGACACAAGAGATTTGGTGTTCTGACATGTTCATGTTGGCAGAAATGGGGCGATGTGACTGAGGAAGCTACTGTTGAAGAAAGCGCGCGAACAGCCTGGCATTAGGCGCTGGAGTGGAAGATATGGAAGCTCAGTTTAAGCATGGCTTCAGTAGACCTGTGTACCAGTCCCATTTGTGGGTCAATACATGCAGCTCCTTTTTCTCAGAAAAATCTGCACAATCTGCAGCTATTCAGCATGCATAGTCCAATGTTTTGAGTATGCGAGAGAAATTCAGAGTTCATTGTGGCTGCATGGCGCCTGCGCTGCTGGCATGTTTTTTCACGGCAGTGTGCGACCCTCTCTCGACAATGACACAGGGCACCGTAGGGGGCGACCCCCTGGAGCAACTGGAAGCAGAGACGATGCTGCAAGGAAGTCGACAGAGAATGCATCACAAGGCTGAAGTCTATGGCACTCTATGGCAGAATTTACAAAATCGGAGGTCAGTGGAGTGACCAAGACCAGACACAATTAGTTGCAAGAATATGAGGAGCAGAAGGACAATACATGGGCAAGCTTTTACACCAAAGAGAAAAAAGGGAAGAAGTTGAAACAAATCAGTGAGCAAGGACACTGGCTTCAAGCACACTGATTTCGAGCGGTTTCAACGGCCAGGGCAGAGGCGCTGCCAGGCGCTGCCAGGCGCTGCCAGGCGCTGCCAAGAGAAGCGCCCAAAAGTGAGACACTCCGAGATTATGTGCTGAGGACATGCTCACGCACTGCAAAACCAAGGTGTTTTCAAAAAGCTCCAAAGAATGCAAGGCGGCGAAGAATTCGAAACAGAAGTCCCAAACGACTCTGAAGAAGTCCTCTGTGAATTTGAAGAAGCTCTAGAAGGAATGTAGAGCAGAGGTTGAGAAAAAGACAGAAGACTTCATGTTTTTGTCAGCAATCAGCTCAGAGCCACAGCAGAGAGCAAAAGGCATTGTATTGAAGATCACCAAAAGGGATATTGTCCTGAAGGCACAGCCCCAAGAAACAGCCGCGATATTGATCCAGTGAAGGGCGCCAAATGGTTCGCCATTGGCTACGTTGGCAGCTGCGCTGGTGGTTTGGTTTTTGCCGTGACGTTGGCATTGATTGCTGGGCCTGCAGGTCCTGCTGGGATGTTGGCAGGTCTGGCACTGGGCACATCTGGGCACTGCACTTCCCCAAATGATCCCAAGCACAGCCATCGGTTCTGCCATGTTCGCATGGAACTCCATCGGGCCAAAGGAATGTGCTTGCTACCCTAGAGACTGTGACATGGAGAGTGATGTCTGTGTCCTCAAGACTGGTGTAGAGGCAAGCAGCAATCCTTGTGGTTTGGCCGTGCCATATTCTTCAATGAAATGTGTGGAGGTCAAGAAAGGACAATGCTCCTTGCAGTCATGTGAGACAGCCGACTACAAAGAAATACACAACTCCACCAGCTCAATCTATGGCAAACTTGGGAGGGGTCGGCAGTGGCCTCTACAATTGTCTTCACCAAGGCCTCAGGCGCCCAGGAAATCTTGCCCCTTCTGGAAAGCAGAAATAAGCAGAACACAGCAATGAATAGAGATCTTCAAAGCTGAGATCTTCAAGTCCTTTGCGAAGGTGCTGACCGACCAAGGGTCAATCCTTGCACGACGCCAGGCAAAGACTGCGACGATTTCTGGTCGAAAAAATCTGGACTTTGCAAAAGTTCATGTGTCGTTTTACTGCGGCAAAACATATCCAATGATGTGGCGGCCTTGTGATCTCATTCTTCACAGATGCTTTATATATGTGTTGGTTTTTTTGTGCAGTCGGGCAGTCGCAGGGTTGTTCAACATGCCTGGGGACATAGTGCCCACAGTGCCCACAGTGTTCCAATGCCTCCCAGGCCTCGTTCCATGGAGCGCTTTCAGGCCGGAGACGGGCCAGAAATGCCCCGAAATGCCCGGATTTTTTTTTCTGGTATAATTTCCCCATATTTCCCCTGTTGATCTTGACCATCCCATAGTAATGATATGTTTTGACCGCACATACCATGGCTTCTCCCATGGTTAGGATCATGATCTCAGCTCCATGAGACCAGGCCCTGCTGGAGCTGTGGCCCGTTGCCGAGCGGGACGCCATGTCCGATTCCCATCCTGAAAGTTTAGGATGCCGTGGTAACCAAGTGCAGCCAAAAATGGGGGAGAGATCTGAGTTATTCGAAGTTTATATGTTGTTTTCATTTGGGAAAATGAACGATGATCGGCCGGAGTACTTGATTGTTCTGACAAACCTGGCGTAAAAAGACTGGTGAAGAGGGTACGACTAGGCATTGCAAGACAAACTTGTGCATTTTTTTGCCTGCATTAATTGGGAGTTTAGCAAACAGAAATGGCGCTAGCTGCTAGAACCTATAAATAATGGATAAATCGCTCAGTGAATGGTAGGTTAACGGGTCTAATTTGGAGTCCGGTCTATGTGAACTCCTCCCAGCGGCGCGCCGAGGTTAACAGCCTTTGGCGAGGCTCGGTGACCTGAAATTGTGGTGAAGTAGTCAGTAGTAGGGTACTTCAAGAAATCCATGAAACTACATCCCTGAAATCAAACATATTCTCCCAGCACTTCCACAACTTTTCGGGAAAACATTGCATACTCTCACGAAAATTAACATTGTGGCTGTACTGCTGTATTTCCACCGATACCAAGAACTTATCCCCTCACTCTGCTCCTTGGCATAAATGTGTCTGGCATCCATACAAGTATAACATACCCGTATATAATATATATATATATATGATTATATATATATGATTATATATATATATGATTATATATATGATTATATATATATGATTATATATATGATTATATATATGATTATATATATGATTATATATATATATGATTATATATATATGATTATATATATATATATACACATACCCATATATATATATATATATATACACATTTACACACACACACATATATATATATATATGTATACCCATGTGGGACCCAGTACCGACAATGTTTGCGTTTCAAAAAACATATAAGTTCTTCTTTGTCAATTTGGTCGATAGAAATACCGCACAGGCACCTCTCGCAGGCGTGGGGCCCGTGGGGCCCCTTCGGACAGGGATGGGGATGATCTAATCGAGCCAATTGGATGCCAAAAATGGCGGTATTTTGACAATGATTCAATGGGAGATCTCCAGGATCCTAAAATGGAGGTACGTTAGTACCATATTTCTGGCCATATTTTGGGGGTATATCCCCTTACATAGGCCTGAAAAATAGGCCTTATATATGGTAGGTACCTCCATTTTAGGATCCTGAAATTCCCATTGAATGATTTGGGCTTGGTAATCCCAAAATATATTGGATGATCCAAGAAAATGTGGGGATACCACTCATCTGGGAAAGCTGTAACCAGCTGTAACCAGCTGTAACCCTCCAAAAAAAACATGCAGAACTGGTGGATCCTTCAGTCATCAGTTTGGGACATTCATTGCTTATGAGACTACCAGAATCATTCGACTGGCTTATTTCATCCAAAATTGCAGACCCCCATGAAGCATTTTACCACATTTCGCACATTCATGGTCTTAGCATCGTCGAATTGTTTTTTTTGCATGTGTTTTAATACCAATCGCACCACTTTTCATGTTTTTTTTGCTGTATTTTGCCCAGATAACCATTTGCCAAGGTGAGTATAGAATTGAACCCAGAGACAGTTGCAGTCATTGATGTTCCCAGATACTGAGTTTGACAACGCGTGTTGGGACACTGGGAGGAGTGTAGTTCGGTGTCACCATTATATCACGGCTACCAACAAAGTGGCTCCTCCTGTCTTTTTTTCTAGAAATCGGAGATGTTATGGACGTTGCTTGTGATTTCCGGACAACTCTCATGAATTTGAAGTAAACAAACACTGAACAGTGCGACACAAGGTTGTGGAGTACAGCGCGTTTTTTTTTTTTTAACACCACATCCACAAAAAACCGTAGACGAACAAGAGAGGGGCATTTTGTGGAATTGTCCATGTAGCCCTAGAAGTTTCTGTTGTGCCTTGATGCTACCCAGCCTCCAGTTTTTTTTATCCGGTCATCCGTGACATCCCATGGATTTCACCGATTCTGTGACAACATGATGCCGTTGATTTCACAGGATCTGTAGGTTGCACTTGTTTTTGCTATTCTGTAGTACCTGATACATCCTGATACCCAGTTTTTCGGTGCTTGAATTATCTGTGAAACGGTCAAGAGATGGATTCTATAGCCAGTTTGGCGGATGTTCATCACTCTATTTTCAATACAGCCTAGCCTTTATGTAAGGATTTCCGTGGCATGGGATGGAGTATACCATTCCCCATATGTGATTATACAATTTCCATTAATATTCCCATGAATGTTCCCATTGATATCCCATTGAACCCAATTTTATCATTTGTTGGCCATGGCCCCATTTCATCTTTTAGTGAAGCCCCAGCGACAGATTTTTTAGGCGCCGGAGACGCGAGCCCAGCACCGAACGCAGCGACCGCAGTCTATGCCCTGATTGGTGAAGGGATCCGCGGTGAGTGGGTCATAGCTCGTTAGATATCAATGGGATAGAAGCATCCATAGGTTGTAAGATATGAAATATTTATCTAACACTCCAAGGGAGGATATCTTATCAATCTATTCTCTTTTGATTTTTGCAGTGATAACAAATGACTGCCAACTTTATCCCCAAAAGCTACTGCGAAGGGTTCCAAAGAGCAGCCGCCAATCCTCATCCTCATCCTCATCCTTTAGTCATCATCATCATCATCATCATCATGATGAGGATTATCATGAATCATGATGATCATGATCATCACTTCATCACTTTTTGTGAGGAACACATGGCATCGGTAACTTGTCTTTGAAACAATAATTCGATGTTTATCTCCTGTTTTCTGTCCGGGCCACAGTGTCGTCCAGTAGATTCAAATAGAGTAGAGAAAATCTGATGATAGCTAAAATCAGCGTGAACGTCATTGGAGGACATTCTGCCATGAGCGAATAATTGGTTCTCAACTCGAAAATCATTGGGGTATCCTGGGATATAACCCAGCCGCTGTCCATTTACGAACTTAAGTTGGATTATCCTGATTGCACGATGGACTGCGGGAAAAAACATAAGGGGACAATTTATTCCCAGATCTTTCGATTCCAAAAATCCTGCATTTGATGCTTTACTTTACCCACTGATGTGTGGGAGCCAGGAACTGCAACTCGTTCTCGGGTCCCAGGTTTGATCCATGTACTCAAAATCAGTGGCATTTTTTTCGGTCCATTGAACCACCCTGGGGGATTAGTGGTTTTAGGGGCGAGAATTTGAAATCCTGCTAGACATGATTCTATTTTTTGAAAGGTATTTCCTGTTTCTGAGGATTACTATGCTGGTTGGTGGTTTGGATTATGAATTTTACTTTCCATAATAAAAAAGGGATAATTCATCCCATTGACTCATATTTTTCAAGATGGATAAAACCACCAACCAGTATGTTTGGTACGACCTCTAGCAGTTTCCTATGGAAGTTCCATCGAATCATGCGACAAGGCCGCGGCGGCAGGCGGGCACTGGGGGTGTACCGTTGGTGATGCCCCAGTTTGGTACCGTTGGGAAACACAGCTCCAATGACTGTTGGGTTTATAGTAGATGTATATTTAATGGCATTTGGATAGTGTTACTAAATAGTGGTGTTTAGTAGTAGATGTATACTTACGTATCTATAATAGTAATCTTAATGGCATTTTTTTTTGGGTGACTTGCATCCAGCTGGAGGGCACCACCTGAAAAAGGAGCGTCTTGAGACTGATTTGGGTCCAAGTTCAAGAAAAGTGTTTTTTATTTTATTTTTTCTGGGGTCCCAATTTTGACCGGATTCATTTCCACTCCCGGGGATGCTTCTCAAAATTTCCAAATGTTCCTATTGGTTGCATCCCCTGAAATGGCACCCGATGAAAAACCGATGGTGACCGGTTCCAGCCCCATTTCTCCACCTTTTTGACCTAGGGATGAAGCAACTGGGATCAAAGAGGATTTGGAGGATCCTATTGAGGGTCTAGCCAGAAACATATCGTTATGAGTCAGCATTGGGTACGAAATTGGAGTTTTAAGCCTGAAAACGAACCAACAGGTTCCCAAGGCCGTCAAGAATTGACCGAGACCCATTCGTTTGGTAGCCCTTCGGACCTCAAAATCAAGGCTTCGAGCAAAGCCTGGAAGAATTCCTTCTCTTCTTGGGGATTTGAGTTGTTGAGAAACATTCACATGATTTTGGGATACGTTTGGGATGCGAAAGCTGCCGAGACGAGCATTTTTCATCCTGCAAGTTTGCAGACATCACCGAAAGAAGTTCCTGTAGATGATTTCCTCACTGAGGTGATGACCGTTTTTTCACTTCACCACCTTTGCCATCTGTGTATATCTATGTCATATCCGTATAATTTCTGAACACCTCACAAATAGTTCAGTCGATCAATGTGGTAAACTGGTAAACCAAATAGCAAATTATCATCGGCTCAGCTGGAAATTCCACTGGCGATCGTGAGGCACCTCCACTCCGCCACGGCGCCAGAGTCACACGCCGGAGCGGGGAGTCAAGTGGAAATTTTGGATCGCAAGGACCATGCGATAAGTTTGATTTTAGGCATTATGCGTTGGTATCATGTTTTTTGTGATGATGATTTATTTGCAGTATGGTTTGTTCGCTGTTTCCGGAAATGTGTGGCTAAACTGCAAGTCTTGTAACCTCCAAAAAGATAGAAACGAAGTTCCAGAATGGTATAGACGTATAGACTATATATTTCCCCATATTTGCCCCATATTTTCCAGGTGTCCAACTTTTTTAAAAATCTTTTGTGAGGTTACCATATATAGTAAGTTACAGTTTGTAGAAAATTGGCCAACGTGTACAGGACTACCTTTCCCTTTTAATTGCAGTTTATACATTTGCAACATATGAGTTTATACATTTGCAACATATGTACAACAACATCGGGAGCTTTGGAGTCCTTCTGGGACTTTGGAAGCAAATCTGACTGATGTGGGTTTCGGCTTTGAAGTGCTTAGCCCTGACAATGGGATCTTTCGTAAACCTGATGATGTCCATTTGGGTATGGCTTTGATTAGGCCCAGTTTGAACCACTGCCTGCCACTGGTCATTTTGAGTGTCGGCAAAAAAATCTAAAAAAACACATGGGATGAAACGCATCCAATTATGACAATAGAGTTTGATCCATATCCGGCCATTTACCAAGTTTTTTCTTGGCTTCGAACCACATGTTTATACACTGAATCGAGTGTATAAACACCATTTGTGTGATATAAATTTGAATTTTGTTGGTTCCTGGTTTGCTCTACATTCCTGTTGGATCATTTAGTAATCCCACCCCCCTAATATCAAACAACCCCAGATTTTTTCTGCTCATTCACCATTGAACTGGTACACATTGGCATCTACCAAGCCCAGCAACGCAGCTCGGAGCAGGACTGGGGTGGACCGATGTTTTCGGAATCGCCGCTTGGCGTTGGGTGAGACACGACACGTGGCTGCCACGTGAACCCCCAAGACATGGCCATTTTTAAAGAGGTGACGCCAGGTGAATCGTATTTCCGGAGCCATTTTGAACTTCGAAGTTGGATTCGACTTGGCGAATAGGATTAGACTTGGCTAGAGGCTGAAATTCTCCTGAAGTGCAATGCCAAAAACAGATGTTGGGGGAGGAAAGTGGTTTGCTCACGGTTTTGGCCATGGCTTGTCGTGCGGAATTACCGCCTTTTTTCGGTGAAATGATCCAGAAATCGCCAGCTGGGAATCTTCATTTGAGTTGACCAGCTGGGAATCTTCGAGGGATCCTCTGATAGTTCATCGACATTCGCTCCAGGATTCGAACATTCCGTAAGATTCCCAGAGATGATGGTTACGATGCATTAAAAAAGGGGTGAACAAATCGGGGAGTCGAAGACTGCGAAAGCTGAGACTTGTAGGCTGCAAATATCTTTGGTTAGAAGATGCTTTTGTGGGATCATCATGGGTTTGTAATTGGATATAGCTAGGTTACGATGCAATGGGGTCAATGACCCGAAGGATAAGTTTTGGGGAGTGCAGCTGCTTGATCAATGGGACCCAGTTTTTATATGTTTTTATCCCAGATATAGGTGTGGGTCAAGATTCAGGCACCCAATATCACCCAATAATAATGGATGGGTAATACAGCACATATTACCGGTCAACTATGGTCAACTTGCGGTGTCCTGCGTTTCAATTTTGAAACCCATCCCTACATCTATGTATGATTTATAGCGATCTCAGATGGCAGTTTCAGATTCAGTGTACACAGCGTAGGAGTATTTCGGAGAAGTATCATATCAAAAAAATCTCAGTATCACAGAATTGGATGATGGGAAAATTTACAGGAAACCCCTATATTTGATGGTAAAAACCATGGTTTCCTGTAGATTTTCCCTTAAACCAATCCATTGACAGTATCATTCAGTATCCAGGTTGTTCAAACCAAGCCTTCATGAGAGTTTACCCTTTGTCCGTTGTCCAAGTTGTGAAGCCGCCAAGGCCAGCCCTGCCGGGATCGCAACGGCAGGTGCCCATGGTTCCATTTTCAACATTTTCAGCGGGGATGGGTCACACAAATTGTGTATCTTATTATAATTCTTTATAGCTATGTACTATAAGACCATAGTATGATGATGGTATTTGATGGTGATGATGATGATGATGATGATGATGATGATGACGACAAATGATGATGATTATTATTATTGTCGTTACTTATTGTTTTGTGGGTATTGATACTTCAACACAGATTTTGGTGGACTATCATGATGATGACGCAATCGAGCTAGTAGATGGAACCCCCAAATTTTGTCCGTAGGATGATGTGTCAAATTGCACATGGCACAGTTTTGGGCTTCGAGCGGTGGTAAATGACCCAGTTCTGGCATTTTTTACACAGTAAACTGACAGAAAGATATGGAGAATTCGGGCCTTTGTACATCATTTTCTGGGGAAACCATAGACTTTCGCCAAACCTACTACGTGATACTCCGTGTTTGTTTTCGGTTCCAGACATTTGGATAAAACGTTTTTTAAAACCCCATTTTCAGTCTCAGTATGGTTCCATTAGATGAGAGATTGATAGAGATTGTCCGTGTCTATGTCCGGATGTGGTTTATCAGACATATTTTTCAAACCATTGGTCGACAGTGATCCACATGGGATCCAGGATTTCACCGTTGACGGCTCCAGCATGGCTTCAGGTGTCGCGTGATCGTGGCTATGGGACTTTGGAAGACAGCACCGGCCTGAGTTTGTTTAAAACGACTGCAACGTGTGTGAGTTTAAGTGACATTTTTTAGTGTCTGTTGATGTCTGTTGATGTCTATTGATGTCTGTTGATGTCTGTTGATGTCTGTTGATGTCTTTTTTTTTTGGGATTTGGAAGCTTTTGACTAACAGCGCCTTACTGTTCACAAAAACCACGAAAAGCACCTCCCACAGGTGCTGTGACCGTGCAAATCCGTGGATCCCGGGAGGCGCCAGTCGACTCGGTCGACTCCCGACATCTCGATGTGTTAGTTGTGGTGAATGGTGGTTAATGGTGGTTAATGGTGGTTAATGGTGATTAATGGTGGTAAATAGTCTATATATGTCTATATATGTCTATATATGTCTATATATGTCTATATATGTCTATATGAAATAGATGAATAAGCAGCAAATATCTAGAATCTATAGAATCGATAGATATTCTTAGTTCTAACCCCCATTTTCCAAGTCATGGTGTACCCCTTTTGGCGAACCCCCCGAGACCGGTAGATCGACCAACGATGGCAATCCAGTTGTGTTTGATTTGGTTGCCATGGCATCATGGTGCAGATGTCGATAGAATTTCTACACAATAAAAAAAGGGCGACTTTTTGCACACATTGCAGTGCACTATGAGTTTTTCGAGCCTTGGAAGCGTTGAACTTGCCGCACTGATGGACCTTTTTTTAGAGACAGATGCTGCCACAAAACTACCCCTTCCTCATCAAAGTTGAGTCGAATGGGGCCCGATTCAAAAGTTGTTACATGGCCCATCATCGCGGACAGCTTCGTTTCAAGTGATGAAATGTGTCACTTTGACAAACATTTTCCAAAGATGATGAAGACTGGATGACCAAAGCGTACCAAACCTTAGATACAGTCTCGGATTGGAGGACATCCGATTTTTTTTTTTTGGGAGGACTTCCGCCGCCCTTCAAGCCATCCGACAACCCCCAGGCTGTCGGGGATAGCGCCACCACCTTGGCCTCACGACAGGTCGAACTGGGGCGTGGGTTCTCCTCCTTTTTTGGGCTGGCGAATCATATGACAACATGGTGACAGTTGCCCAACGGAAATAAGGGTCTAAGCAGCAACAAGTGGGGTTTCACCAACAGAAATGGTCTGCTAAACCAAAGTAACCAGCAGAAGTTGATATTTTGATCACCAAGAATCGATTTTGAAGGACAATAAACACCCATGGTAATAATACAAGAAAAATGTGGTTTAGCTTTGGGCCAAGGAACAACATGTCCTAATCAACACATACGATGATTGACCTACAAATGCTGAGGACGTCGAAAATAATCATAAGTTTGATAGCTACGAAGGAGACAACCTCACCATTTATGGTATGCCAAGCCCAAATGAGACAGGACACACATTCAGAGCTGGTCACGTGTTAACGTCCGTCCGATGCTAATTCCTGGTTTACCAAGTGATTCTAATGTTAAAGGTAGGACATGCAGAGTTGTCCATCCATTTTCCCGAAGAATCACGGCACTGATATTTTTTCGAAACACCACTTCATGTTGGATGGTTGGATTGGGGGTTGACCATCCCAAAAGGGATTCCTTGAGCTGAAATCAACAAAAAGTGATGCACTATTATGCCACTTATTCTTGGGATGAATTTATTATCCCCAATTCCACTTCTCTCCGTAGTTTCATATCCATATTGGGGGTCAATAATTTTGACCCATACCCATACCTCAAGTCGGGGTTTGTTGGTTTGATACCAAACAATGGATGGCTTAATATACTGAACATGCTCCCACAATCATGTTGACCATAAAATGAGGGGTATTTGATATCCAGTGTCCTTGCTTCAAGATTAAAAGCAAGTGGCCATAATTTTCATACCAGAAATTTTCTTGGGGTATGGGGCATAAATTGAGGATAAATCCACCCAACTTGTGGATCAAGCGAAATATCAAACCAAACGAAATTAAAGCACCAAGAATTTCAGGGTCGCTGCCCATTCAGTAGTCATGAGGACATCCCATTAGATGGGCTAAAGAATCCCAGGACCGTATCTGAACCAGATATTACCCCAAAGATCTGGTAATAATTGGATAATATGGTAATAATACCAGATATTACCAGATATGACCATTATTGTTGATGTCCCAAATTCCCATTGGTTGATGAACAAAGAGGGCTTACAATTTTAGCTCCATTTCAACAACAGCTAAAAGATGATCAATTGTATACCAAGCGAGACGCTATACTTTTCAATTTTCAGGAAATGGTTGAACAATTCCGGGGGACACATATTTTGATATTTTGTCCATATTGAGACATTTTGTGTATACATTTAGTCCTTGCAAGTTTTCCACATACCTCTATGGATATATTACGGATACCAACCAAAACGGATATTTGAAATGGATAAACTTAGCAAACACATCCACAAATGGATTATCCATTTTCATCCATTTTCTATTTAGGATCTTAAATCAAAAACCAACCCACAAATGGAGAACGACAAAAGTGAGAATCAGTCCATTTTTTAAATCCATTTCTTTTATCAATTACAATGGCTGAAAATTCATCTTCAATTTTCGGACAAACAGCTCCATTGATTTTAAAAAATCCATTGATCCATAATAAAATCCATTGATTCCTATGTAAAAATCCATTGATTCCTATAAAATCCCAATGTTTTTGGAAAACTTGACCCATTTTCAGCTCATCCCAGGGCATTGGCACCTCTACGTCCCTGGACGCCTGGCTTCCGCACGCGGGATCGGTGCGGGCCACCCGTTCCGACGGAGGAGTTGGGGGATTTCGTTGGGAAATGTTGGGAAAACCCAATGTATCATGATTATTCATGATTTGTGTTGGGAAAAAGATCGAAACTCCCCAATGTCTCATGATTTTATCACGATTTGTGCGGATTAGACCAATTTCTTTCTTTTTGGGCATTCCTATAGCCAAAAATCATTGGGGATGGATTTTAGAATCTATTATATAGAATCTAATGAACATGGGGATTGACACCCAGAAAAAGTGGGGGAATGATGCCCAGAAATGGCGACGTCTGGTTTCTTCTCAACGATTGAGTCATTGGCTTGTGGTTCCCACAATACTTGTTTAGCACCAACTTAACCAAGAACTCAACCAGCTTCACCAACTTCATGGTTTCTGGGTTTACCACGTCACAACAGTCCCTTGTTTCCAACGGCAGGGAGACTTGACTGCGCAGCATCTTGGCCTGGTGATGCTGGGTGGAGGAACCTCCTGAGGTTTCATTTCCACGTCCTACTGCGGGGTTGCTAAGCATATTGACATATACTGAAAATACGTATAGATATCATAATAGATATCATATATGGGATTCGTAGAGTATATGATATGTATATATACATATATATATATGTATACATGATTGATATACATTGAGTATATGTATATATGGTTCATGATTTTGATTGATCAGCATACTTCTATATACATACATAGTATGTGGGAAGAACATTTAAGACCATGGTTTATCACATCCAAGATAATCCAAGCATGAATAGAGAAGTCTGAAGTGGAATTTCTCAGTTTGTTAAGCGTGTGCTACGATCGTCCGCGATTCATAGAGGTTTGTTTGGTAGATGTCCCATCTATGTTTCATGAGAGTTTCATTTGTGACTTTGGGGTCTTAAAAAATCCCACATTTGTAGACTCGTAAAGACCAGCCTGAATTCATGAGCCTTTGCTATGTAGCCCTGGGGGACTGGAACCGGTCCTTGCAAGATAAACTCAATGGGAGGATGCTTTCCCTCTCAAAATAGACCATGACATCCTGACCGTGATGGGATCCTCAATGGAAATGGCCATGTCTTCGTGATCGAGTCACCAGGGTCAGTCTTCATTTGTGAACATCACCGGCACTGCGTTGCTGACGTCCGCATGGGTCGGGAAGGTCTCCCTTTCTGGTACACCAATCTTCAGTCACCATTCGTGATGATTTTTTCTGTTTCAAAACATGCAGAGTAAAACTCTGTTCTTGATTGTTGGCATTCGGTCTGAAAAAAAACACTATCATTACAGACATCCAGTGGATAAAACATCATTTTCCTCTGTAAACGGCCATATGGGGTATCCCTCTGTTGCTGTATTAAATCTACCGTTATATCTCATGATACTGTTGTTGGTAAAAAATGGTAAAACTATAAACATGTCCCAAAAATCATCATTAACATCATTGGCTGGTTATTGTCATCATTAACCATTTTATCTGATAAGTTGGTTGGCTAAAGCATCGATTTCCGTAGCATCCTGCCATCCAAGGATGCGACGTACGCGATCCTTGCCCGCCTCAGCGTTGGTCCAGGGCCCTTGACTCAGGAGTAATGTGGTAAACTGTGGTACCCTCTGGTTTCATCAAACGCGGCATCGAAAATCCACTATAAATGGTGCGAACAAATGGAAAACATATGAACAAATCATCTATAAATGCCTTGCCATGTTTGATTACTAGAGGGTAAAGCCAAGAATAACCTGGTATCTAAGACCCATTTCTGGTAAAAATTGGGGATGCTTCATTATTGGGATTTACCATAGTAGAATTTTTCAAGTGCTCCACATGCTTCATATTCTCGGAGAATCCCAGGATCCACAACGATCTGGATATCATTGGTCATACCTGACCTCTAGGTTTGAATGGGGTGAACTCTGCCAATTGGAATTAGGAGGGCCCATGGTAGTCAAGTGATGACAATCTGTTGGCCACGAAATTGGAGATCTTTTTGTGGATGTTTAAGGAGAAATAGCTGGCAGCCGCGATCTCCAAATCAAGCCTGCTACCAAAACATGATTCTGTTGGAGTGTGAACATGGATGCTAGAATTATATAGGACCTAGCAGTCCCCTCAAGAAACTCCACAACCACAAGAGTCATCCACGTCAAAAATATAAGGACTTCCCAGGACTTGTCACACACATTTCTTGTCTTAACATATGATGCTCTGATCATCCTCGGCACCTCATCAAAATTGAACATCCCTTATTTTCATGACATTTCCGCAGAATGTAATCTATTTCAGAAAACACACCCAAAGTACATACCGAAGCTGGGTCTGTGGACAACCACCGCGTGCCATGTTTCGATGTTTTATTTTTCTGGATGAAATCCATATCTATCATTTCTACATTTTCTGACCAGGCAAAGCCGATGAACTCGTCATTTTGATGGCCGAAATCCCATGATTACCATGATTTTTTGCTCAACTTCCCCCATTCTGTGGTGAACTCCCCCATTATGCGCCTGACGCAAGGCGCACAAGGAACCACAGCGGCCACGGAAAGAAGTAGCAGATCTCGGGCGCCTCAATTGGTGCCTTGATGGCATCGTTTTGGATGACACTGTAGAATCTTCAGACAGGGGATTCATAGCCCAAAATTTTTGGGCAAAGTTTTCATCAGATCCCAGCTTTCAGAGGGATGATCCACGAAGTGCAACTAGAGTAATTTTGGTGGTGTGAAAACTCAGAGTTTCCCAGGTTGGGAAGAGAATTCTGTGACTCTGTGACTGAATTTGAGATGGGTTTGGGCAAAAGTTAAACAGTGAATTGGTAAATGACCACTTTTTCAAACCTGGCATTCCAACATGGGAACGGAAGGGCGCCGTGGGAAATTAGACCTCCTGATTCCACCCAAGTTTGGAGGTCAGAAATCCCACATCAAATTTACCCTCTGGTAATTTAACATAGCTATTGAAAATGGCCATTTATAGTGGATTTTCCCATTAAAAATGGTGATTTTCCATAGTTATGTTAAATTACCAGAGGGTAAGGCTCATTTCATCTTAATTCATCTTGTTTCTTTTCAGCCAGAGGTCATGAAATTTAAGGCTCACTTCAAATTTACCTAATTTACCACGTAATCAAACATGACGGAAATCCCCCCGAAAGAACGGCAAACAAAAAGGTAGGAACATCATCGTGAAGTTATCATGGGGAGTGTCCCACTATGGTCCCATCGAATCCAGTTTTTTTGATGCCAAAATCACCAAAGATGGGTGCTATAAAGAATTTCTAAATGCTAGGTCTATTTAGTTGGGTTGCCAGCATTTTTCTGTAGACTTTTCAGAAAATTCACTCAAGTGACATGAAATCGATTATAATCCCATCATAGCCAATTGTAATCCTTATAATCCCATTATAATCATTTATATTTTATGATAATCCCATTAAAACATCTGCTATAATCCTGAAAAAAATCCAATGTCCTATACCATGCTCTTAATCCAGATATACATATAATTATAATCCTTATACCATGCTCTTAATATCCCTTTTATTTAGGCTGTTTTACATATCACTCATGCCTTGATGGCACGGCACTAGGTACTGGACTTCGGTCCCAGTGGCAGCTCGGAGGTGAGTTTTGTGCCAGCTGGTCACTTAAAAATGCCAGATTTTGGCATCACATGGGAATGGATCAATACCTATTAATACCATTTTTAGTGGGATGAACATCCATTTACCAGCTATTTTGATGTTCACCAGGGGTACAGGGTTTTGACCCATCCCCATATGTTTTTTGATATGGGATATATCATTGGTCAAGAAATGGTATAACTAATGTATAACTTATATGGCATGGCATCATGTCTATTTTTAACCAAAGTTGGTAGATTTAGGCAAGAGTCATGGGACATCACTGATTATTTACCTACCGATGAATGATCGGTAGTTGATGGTTGCTGAGGTTGATGGTTGATCTGTCTGATTTTTTTTCGGGTACACATCTCACATGACATGGCCATTTGAATAGGGAAAAAAGATGGGATTTTTGTTGATTGATCATTGGATTTATGGTAGCCGATTTTTAGACAAAGCCAACATTACCGGTCTTTAAGCAGTAACACATGGAATTTGGCTACCGATGAATGATGGGTAGTTGATGGTTGATGACTTCTTTGTAAAGGTTCTACTGCCCAGTTTATTGGGAGGTATTCTGACCCGCTATGGGAACCCGTATGAACTCGTACAAAGGGATGACAGAGGGTCGTGAAGACTTCTCATGTGAATAACAATGGCAGACTCTCACACACACACAGAAATGGGGTACAACTGCTACCTAGCAACCAACGTGGGGAACACCCCCAGAGATGATTTTTGGATATGTGCGACCGTTTCTTTGCGACCTGATTCGCGACTAGTCGACCTATAAACTGTGCTTGAAATATGAATTGGAAGTCGTCAGCTGGATCTGGTGGAGTGAGCATACCCTTGGAAAATCATCATTTTTTAAATTATCTATTTCTATGGGCCATGGCTTCCGATGATTTGCATCAGAATTTCTCCCACTCCGATCAACGCAAAGCACAAAGCCCCAGTTAGTCTCGTTTCCTAGAAAACAACTGGGATGTGGGACACACAAGATTTGATATTTGTTGAATGCATGAATTTAGCGAATATTGAACCTCAGAAAGGATAGATTTCTCAATATCAATCCAGAAGAGAGACATTTATTTCACACCTTCGCATTGTACTATTGACGTTTATCTCATTTTGATTGGTGGTTTAGTGGTTTCCGAAAACGTTGATTTTTGGATACCTCAAAAAAAAATAGCTGGGCTTTCATACTTTTGGGATGGGTAGCAAAAAGCCACTAACTAGTGTTCTTCTTGTTGGTGGTTTGGAACATGGCACATGGCTTTTGTTTTTCCATTCAGTTGGGAATTTTATCATCCCAACTGACGAACTCATATTTTTCAGAGGGGTAGGTCAACCACCAACCAGTCTTGATTGATGAACCCACACCTATCATTGCTCATCAAGACGTGTCTCTGGACCTTTTCCGCCTTTGCTGGGTAAAGCCGCAGAAAGTTCCCCCATTTTTTGCTGGGTAAATCCACCTTTCCCATGGTGAAATCCATAGTAGGTGAATTCCCAAATGTTTTGTGCCCTGAAATTCTGAACCCCCATCTTCGTGCTGGGTAAATCCATATTTTTGATCGTTTAAACGGTAAAACTTTACATATATATATATATTATATTGTTGGGTAAATCGTCATTTTTGCGACTGAAAAATCCATGGTTTTTGATGGTAAGACCTCCATTTTCCTACTTAAATCCATGTTTTTGATTGTTAAAACCTCCATTTTTGCTGGTTAGTTCCTTAATTTTATGTTTTCCCCAACAAGCGCAGAGCGCAGGACGACCGGGCGCGCACCGCCCAGCTGCGACCTCAACTGCTGCAACCTGTGCCACGAGAAGAGGTGCTTTTGGCTGCGATTCGTGGGGAAAATGGGGTAATGTGGGTATGGATCAATACCTATAGATACATTTTTAGTGGGATGAACATCCATTTACCAGCTATTTTGGGGTTCACTAGGTACCAGGGTTTTGACCCATCCCCATGCGGGTAAAACAATCACAAACCACCCATTTGGGAATGGTTTATACCAGCTATAAAAATGGTGATGATGGGGGAAGGGTTTATGAAATGGTTTTATACGGTATACTGATATCGATACCGCTCATATCATGGGGATTTCGCCAATCCCGAGTGTGGTGATCCCCAATAATGTTTGGGTTATCAGGAAAGGGCCAGTTGGATTACCAGTCAGCCAATGATTAGAATCCAGAGTGAACTAGTTCGATGGAGCTATAGGAACGACAACGAAGCTTGGGTGTGTTTCATGGCTGGATTTATCTTCTGAAGCAGTTTCACGGGGGACCAAAACTGGTGATATAAGGAAGAAACATGCGTGTCTAAGCATTTTCGCCGACAAGCATGCACTGATAAGAAACGAGTGATCAGGAGAGCAGGCAAACTGCATTGATTCATATCAATGTGTGCATAAGCAACAGACATGCAAGCAAAAACTAGCAAACAAACAACCAAACAAGCAAAGAAAAAACGGTGAGGAGCCCCTGAATCGTGTAAACATCTGTAAACACATCATTGATAGATTATTTTTTTTGGCTGAATTCTTAGATCTTTATGTCCCACCATTGGCGTCCAAGAATGGGAATTCATGGGTGACTGTTTTTTTTTTGGAAGTCCCAAATGATGATATCAACGTCCAGCTTTCAATGGTTGGCCCAGTGACGACATATTTCTGTCTGAATGGTGAAATACTGGCAGTTCTACCCAGATCCAGAGATGGGTGACATCACTGGCTTGGCGGGTTTCATCTGATCACATGTCACATTCGTTTGATCCTTGCCAGTCTCCTCATGTCTCCTCACCATTTGGGCCGTGCCCATCTTCGAACGCGCAGGCGCCCACGCTGCCGTCGCAGGGCAGCTGTCTGCAGTGCGGCGATGTCTTCATGGGCGATGCCAACTTCTGCCGGAAGCGCCGTGGTGAAACGACGGGACCCGTGAAGGGGTGGAAATTGTTGGGATTGGATGGGGATAGCCCAGGCTTTCCCCAATAGTCATAGTCAGCATCCCTCAAAAAAGATGTTCATCAATTAATTCCATACCCTGTTCATATCAGTTACACCCCCATTCTATGGTCCCAGTCATATGTGTTTTTATCATTTTTTGTTCCCTGCTTTTTACCATGGTGTATGGGGGGAGGTTAATATGAACGGGGGAAGGAATCATTGGGTATAACTGACTGTATAACCATACTGGGATGCACCGGGTTTGTCCAAAGCTGATGTTTTTCAGGCAAACATGAGAATACTATGACTATATATTATGAGATAAACTAATAGTAATTGGGAAAAAATCATAAACATAAATAGCATACTATTACTATATTATTTCAGGCAAAATACCAATACTATTATGAGATAAAACCAACTTGGGGGAACCCTATGGGTGTTCCAGTCAAGGATTTGCATATGGTGACAAATAATGGACATTTATAACCAGCAAAAGTAATGGGGATATGATGGGATATGATGGAAATTGATAGAACATGGGGTTTCCAGAAAAAGTGAGCGATCCTAAATGATCATCCAAGTTATCGGCAATTTTTGATAAAATAAGGACCGGGTTTGAGGCTTCCCCAATGAAGCACGCATGTGAGTGGCCTTCGTTTTACTTTTTGATGATTTGTGGAGATTGGACATACTTCTGGCGGAATCTACTTGTAGCTTCTGGGTTGTGCCATTTGGGAGGTGTTATAGACAATTAAGAACGAATGGGTTCATGATTCGTTGATTGGATAGCAGCAAACAAAAGGTATACAGTATACAACAACTCAATTTGAGGATAGATGTCCTTTTTACTACTTGGTGAGGAAAGATGTTCAATTAAGGCCCGCAGCTCTTTTCCAAGTTTTTTTTTTGGTAACCCTTCCAGTTGCCATGATGTAACCCAGAAGGTATGGCCGCCAAGGGTCTATTGGTACCATTGGGGGTGGGGTTTGGAGGTTATGTACTGGATTTATTGTTGCTGAAGGAACCATAACTTTTGTCATAGTTGGTGTTGAGCCAATTCTTTGGCGAATCCCACCATCCAAATTCTTTGTTGAGATTAATCGGTTAATCAGAAATTTCATCGTACCAATAATTCTTGAAATCAAGGTAATTTGAATCCCCAAGAATACCCTCTGGTAATTTAACATAGCTATTGAAAATGGCCATTAATAGTGGATTTTCCCATTAAAAATGGTGATTTTCATTAGCTATGTTAAATTACCAGAGGGTAAGAATTCCTACTCATCCGCCAGATTCTTTTCGATTCGAACTATTTGTGTCGCAATGTTTTGTCCAACTATCGGTTCTCCATGTCTCTGGGAGAATTAGAAAGACCTCCCGCCGGCATCGCTGTAAATCATGATTCATTAAGAGAAATAGTTCTTCAAATCATTTTGAAAATAAATTTCCAACATTTCTGTGAATGATGATTTGTTTGAACCGCTTATGGTTTCATTTCATTCCACATGCCTGAGACATTGACAGAAGAAATCAGGTGTGGAAGGCCTCGCGAGGCGCTGACGGAAATGGTATGGGCAACCAAGCTGGGTGGTAAAAACATCAAATCCACGGGTGAATGCTAGGAAACAAGTTGAATACTTGTTGAATTTTTAGCACATGGTCAGCTGCAGCTTTCACTTATTTTTTTTTTCGGGAACTTGATTCACTTGATGCAAATGGTTTTACCATGGTTTTACCAGCACCTTTACTTAGCGCTGACAGCGGCACCATATGGGGACACCTTCAATGGGAAGAGGCGATGATCCCAGGAATGGGACCATGGGACCGTGCCGGAACTGGTGCTGATAGGCTAATAGCTTAATTTGAAAGTCCCTTAAAAATCGCAGCAAATAGAGACACAACAGTCACATTAAAAAAAGAGGAGGTGCTAGTTTTCTTCTATTTGTTTTGTGGGCTGATGACTAGTAAACTTAGGTGGGTCAATGTCTGATTATTTTGCTATCACTGGCGGGCAATTTCATAGGGAGCTGAAAAAATCGATCTCTAATTTGACTGGAATCTAAGATTGTCAGCTGATGATTTTCAGTATAGAAAATGATCTTTGATGATTGCCCAAACCATGAGTTCACTCATCAGCTCCGTATAGAAACTTGCCTGCCAATTAGATTGTCCATGAGTGAACTCATGGTTTGGGCACCAGTATATAACTTACATAACTATTCCAGGCACGTTGGATGGACCGCTTATTCTGCTAGATTTTGCTTTGGACCATCTATATAACTCGACTCTTTTGACATGTCCAAAGGCGTCCCTTTTGGAGGGCATGAAACAACAGCTCAAATGATGGGAGCATCACGCACAACTTGTTATAAACCCTCGAAACAACGCACAACTTGTGATGGACAAAATACCAGGACTTTGAGCAAGACTAAGATGGTTTCATGTCCAATTGAGGGATGCATCCCAGCATCGTAAGTGGTAACAACAACAATATACAGGCAGGCAACACCCCTGCCATATATGGAATCTTCCCATTTACATACGGGTTATATATATATGTTATGTTCTGCCTGGGGCCCACGCAGAAGTTATCACAGGTGCCCCAGTCCGATCGCTTCAACGCCGGTCGACGGAGTGACCTGTGAGGGTGATGGGGTCCGTGATGGTGATGTCCCAAGCAGATGAAGTGGGAAAGAAGTGGGGTGAAGCCACTGTTGTTGTTGTTGTTGTTGTTGTGGTCGTCGTCGTCGTCGTCGTCGTCGTGGTTGTGATTGCTGTTACTGTTACTGTTACTGTAAGTGCTGTCGTAGATAGATAGATAGATAGATAGATAGATAGATAGATAGACAGATAGACAGATAGACAGATAGACAGATAGACAGATAGACAGATAGACAGATAGACAGATAGACAGATAGACAGATAGACAGATA
>Ga0126342_10002306_pt1 | contig 29431 bp, 29 predicted proteins | sample Cyp1metagenome_FD_92528 | JGI IMG/M metagenome (GOLD analysis project Ga0126342, IMG submission 92528) | Coral microbial communities from Lord Howe Island, Old Settlement Bay, Australia - Cyphastrea 1 metagenome | ecosystem: Host-associated > Invertebrates > Cnidaria > Coral ...
GAAAACTGGTTCCCACAGACCGTCCGATGGTCCATTTTCCCTGTCTTGACGTCACTGGCCACATTCCCTTTGCAAGCGGGGCAAATGTAAACATACGCTTTTTCCTGCACAACGCCGTCCTTGTCTATCCAACTGTCTATCTATCTATCTGTCTATCTCTCTCTCTCTCTATCTCTCTACCTATCTATCTATCTATCTATCCATCCATCCATCCATCCATCCATCCATCCATCTATCTCTCTCCCTCTCTCTGCAGGACCCCCCAAATAGGGGGGGTCGGCGGCACCCGGGCGCTAGCCCATTCTATACATATACAGATACATATACATACACGTAAAAGCATGCAAAAGCATTGTGAAAGAATGTTAAGGCCAAGTCTTTCCACGGCTTTCCCAGTTTCTCTTTCAATTGGGACCACTTGCAAAGGACATCCAAGGACTTATATAAGGATATGTATAAGGTAAGCCAGGGGCCTAGGCCGAAGAAGAGGTGGATGTACTCAACTTTGGAAAAGTACTGAACCTGCACAGCAGTGAGGTCGCCACAGCACTTGGAAGGGATTCTCTGACCGACCTCCACATCCCAAAGCATACTGGCCACACGACCACCAAAATCCTTGGAACAGCTCGGAACATGCGGTGGTTTACAGAATGGATAGTGAATATAGTGAATAATGATGAATAATGATAGTGATATCTGCAGACTTGTGTCTAGTTGTAGACTATCTTTCCAACATGTCTGTGCAACACAGGGGCATGTGTCCTAGACCGATGTCTTTCCGCAGTTACGTAGCCCAAGTGCTACAGTAAGCCGCATGCTACAGCAGCGATGAGAAGCATTGCCATCACAGGACTGGTCACTCCAAATGCGCCAAGCATCTGGAGGTGTTGGGCCGCTTGCCTCCAGCAGCCTAGCCAGCTGCTGGTTGGCCTCCTGTCAAGCAGAATCTGAAGAGATTTGTGTCGCTGGATTTCTGGTTTTGTTGACATTTGCTCATGAAACACATCACTTTTCAAGCCAAGTCCTCAGCGACACGTCGCCTCTTGTGCGGCGGCATGCTGCTGTTCATCTGGTCCTGCGATGGCAGCGGAAGATGCGAGAGATGTTGCCAGCACTCAGCATGCGAAGTTTTGAAACTTGGAAGTGTTACGGCTTCAGGAATTGATTCGATCCACCATGTCCACTCAAAGGAAGCCAGTAAAGTACCTAAAGTAATTACAGATAATTACAGTATTCCTCATTTGTCTACAGTTGTCACATGTTGTCACTATTGAACCTATTTGATTGGTAATTTGTATTCACTTTGTCAGCCTCCATTGTGAAGGATGCGCAGCGTCACAACAACCTGAGTCTCTGAAGGCGATGGTCACCTGGTTTCGCTTTGGCAAAGCTGCACAAACCACGCAATACATGTTCTCCATAGCATAATGTATACAATTTATACACACACGCATATATATATATATATATATCATATTATATATATATGATTATATACATATATAAATAATATATATATATATATATTAATTAGAGAGAGGGAGAGAGTAAGAATGATTTAGATTCAGCGGGACTGAAAGCACAAGATAGAGGAAACGCTCCAATGTGAAATGTCTTTGTTTCATTATTTGCTTGTTATACGCATAACATGCCTCAAATTCACTCATTCACCGCCTCGCCTTTTGGGTCAAGATGCTTTGGGCATCAGGAGCCGCGCTGCTGTGCACTAAAGCTTGATTCCAAAAGCAGGCATATACGGTGCTGCAACACTGCAGCGAACAAGAAAACCAGTCTAGATACATCAGCATCTCAGCATCCATCAGCATCCTCCATCAGCTCAACGTTCAAGTTGTGCATTCATATGCACGCACCCTAGCTTTTGTGCTATGCAATCCGACGATTCCCCGCGCTGAATCTGTCCACAAGGAAGTGTCCTGGCTTGGCTTCAACTTACTTCGGTACACAGATGCTAAACATCATTGCTGAATGCCTCATTTAGCAAAAAAACGGTGGGCCTGTTGGCCCCTGATGATGCAAGCCAGGACGCCCTCAAGATGCCCACAGTCAGCTGACCCCGGGCCAAGTTCCAGCATCGCGAGGCTGCACAGTCGAAGCGGATGGCAGCACGGCACCACAAGGCACCAACAAAATCTTGCCGGCACCAACTGGATCCAGCTGCACACTGCGATGGTCTTGCCATTATTTTCTGCATGCGATCCTTGTTTTGATTTGGTCCAGCCATTCATATTCATCGAAACTGAGAGGCATAGTATGGCATAGCCTAGCTGGTGCTGGCAAGCAAACTCCAGCCATCGATGACCACATGTCATCTGCAGCACAACTATGGGCATGGCAGGATGAAAACAAGTCTGCTCTTTGCCCTGTTCTTTGGTTCAAGTGGGCGGTACATGGTCATTTAGACTTTGTCGATATTCATGACTATGTCATTGGCGATGAACAACATCGAAAAATATACAAAATTATGCAAAAGAATCTCAGTAGAAGTGTCAACATCAGCACAAAGAATGCTAAGAAACTGTTCATCATTTGGCTGGACAAATGTTTTGGAAGAAATGATGGTGGAGGAGGCATAATGAAGATCGCTAAAGATCACTAAAACATACAGTCAGTGAAGTTGCCATCTCCCAGTTTCTGGTGTATGTCACAAAGTCTGAAAGGTTGCTGGGGCAAAGGGTAGACGCAGTATTTCAGGCTTTGCAGCACAAATCATTTACAGCGAGGTCACGCCAGGGCTTCAGGCGTTGACCGCGCATGCACAAAGGATTCTTGAGGCACTTGGTTGAGCGTCTGCAGCATCCACTAGTCCTCATCAACCATGGTTTATTAATGAGGCCTGAATCGAGTGCATCAAGGATCCTCCGCACGAACTAAGAACAATTCCTCAGAGATATCTGAGAGAGATCTGAACTTCACAGAGGTTACCTGACACCAAGAGACCGCAAGAGACACCAACAGGTCCCACATTCGCCACATGGTTCATAAATGTTCATAACAGGAAGCTATGGAAGCCGCCAAAATCAGAGGGCCTCAGAGACCCGCTGGGTGCTACCTGCATGGAGCCAGCAGTGTGCTTGGACCACCTGGCTGCAAGGGACTGGCTGCCAGGGAGGCACCATCCAAAGAAAGTATCATTGGAAATCATTGGATACCATTATTAAACATCCATTATACATCTATATATTTCTAATATCATCTAATGATACATCATTGTCCGCGCTCTCCATGCGGACAAATCTTACATCATTATATTATGTAGATGTAATTCTTACATTCTACATCATTCAACTATCACAATCCCATGAAAATAGGAACAGGCTATCCAAAATCATTGCATCACGATCACCATTTCTATACGAATATCTATATATTTCAGTATTATATTAATATATATATATATTCCCGAAATCTAAGAGGATCGATCAGTATGAATGCATTCTAAATACATGTATGTTGCAGGCTTAGACATGCTTCCACGGAGCCTCCAGGCCTGTCACAAATTCTTCAGATTGAGGCCACCGACTCTTTTAACATATTTCCGCATCATGCAACTGTGGCCTCACATTTAAGAGTATCCATAACCCAGATTCTGGGGTCCCAGCTTGTTTTCAAAGATGACCTTCTTTTCACCAGCACTAACCGCTTTCGTCCTCAGCTGCAACCCATCTCTTGCTTCACACCTTTCCGACCAGCAGCAAAGGTACATCAATAAACCCCTGAGTGCTTCTAAGCTTCGTGTGGCTCCTGTTCTTGTTGCTAATGCAGACCTTGTCAGCTTCTTCTTTTGTCATCTTCTTGATGCCTAGTCGGGCAACAGGGTAGACATGCCTAGAGGATTTTATACCCAGGACCCAGCTGATCTGGCTTTTGACAAACTGACACTCCTTTGTCCAGACCTGCAATGCACAGCTGCATCAGAATTGCGAATGAAGCAAGCTGTCAACAAAAAGATCAGTAATTGCGCGATATGATATGCGTAATAATATGTAATAATATTGTAATAATATATGAAAGCAATAGTGACAAGAAATCAACAAATGCCCATATGCTGCTGCGTACTCCATGATTCTATGACCTGATATGACTTGATACACTCGTCGGTGCATTTCGTTTCTCCCATGTCATTCCACAAACGGGGCCCGCCTAATCCACGACGGCCCTGCTTTGTGCGCCATCCGATGATGCCACCAATTTCGCAGCCAGGACCAGGATCCAGTGAGACATCTACCTGTTGACTGCCAAGAAAATCTGAGATGCTGAGAGCAAACATATGAGCCAGAAATATGCCCCCAAACCATCACGAACCTACAACCTACGACTCCAGTACTATCATATCAGGAAGTAGAAGCGGAAACTATCCGTGGCACTGTAAGGGCCTTGATGAAACGCTCGCCTTTTCGTGTCACCACCTTGGATGCTCAAATATGCTGAGCACCGCTCTGCTCCCCTTAAGCATCTCAGCTGAAACAGCATCCGCCCAAACAACTTCTGCTAAGAACTTGGCATTATTATCACGATATCGTTCCTGCTGTCCTTTGCGTGGTGCTAACTGTTGGATGCTCTTGTGAATGTGCTTCCTGAGCCGCAGAAAGGATCTGAAAGAGTGCTGTACCCTGCTTCTATCTGATTTTCCTGGTTGATCGTAAGCACATTTCAGACTCGGGTCTTGATTTCACAGGAAACAGGGATTTGAACTCATCTCTCAGATTCTCGCAGCCTCTCAGCTGTTATTTTTGATTTGCACTGCTGTTCTTTTGAGGACTTTCAGCATGCAACAAGTTGGAAGCGCTTTAGGAGAAGCACAAAGCATGAGATGCATAAGGTATATAGCAAGGGCATTTCGGAGGAACCATCCAAGGGGCTTGGAGACTCTCTCTTCTTGTCTTTGCATTGCATACCTATCACCAGTACCGACAAATCAAATAAATCAAATGCACTCACGCACACACACACACCCATATACATGTATTGCATATATATGTCTATATATATATACTATACAGTGTAAGATATATACGATATATTTATATTTATTAATTACAGAAATCACATGACCTACCAAAGATCTGGGAGATCAAAACAAACCCTAAATACCCGGAGGCAAATAGTAGCCAGGCTGCGAGAAATAACAAAGATTCAGAGCAAATACTTGCATTGCCAAACGGTTGTTCTCAAAACATACAGTGTTTTCAAACTAACAACTATCCGGAGTATCTAGAGATAGACAGATATCTTGAGCATCAACAGCTCCAATTTTTTCTATAGTCTGTTGCCATGTTTCGAAAAGTTGTCCCGGCCTTTCAAACAGGTCCCGCTTTTCGTCCACAGAGAGTTGGTGAAGCTGGGATCCTTGGAATCGGCATCAACCTCAGCAACCTCTACAGATGGCTAGGGTTTAAGATGGTTTAAAGATGCACCCCACAGCCAGTTCAAGTGGTCTTCAAGTGGTCAGGACAGTGAGGACAAGACTGGAAGGCGCCACAGGTATAGATGACCCGCTCGTGTCTTTCTTTTCTCCTTCAGCTTCTGCTCCTTCACACCTGGCCATGCTGCAGCAAACCTTTTGGAAAACCCTTGTTGGTGACAAATATGTCAACATCTCTCATCCTCTCAACCGGCCTTCCACCCATCATGCTGCAGTTGAAGTTCAATCCCAAGCCCATGAAGTCAATGTGGGTGACATGGGTGGCCTCAAAGCAGCCATAATCCAGAAGCTGCTAGTCATACACATAGTCACATAATGTCACCTAGTAATACCTAGTAGTCATAGCAGCTTGATTGAGGCCCTGGCACCGCATTCGTCGCACACGGCAACAAACACATCCTCCAGCAAGGAGAAAGATCTGGTGCTTCACATCAAAAGCACTGGAGTCCAGAGAGGCCCACCATATGAAGGCCCAAGATGCCCAAGAGACGGAAGCTAAATCACCTCCAAATCACCTCCAAAAACCTTGACACCTCCAACCACAGTAACCACAGCTGGTCAGATGGCACCTCCTCCGTGCCATCTTCTGCCACTCGTTCCAATCGATTTTCAAAATCTGCGCGATCTTCGTCCTCGGACTCCTGATTCTGCCCGTACTCCGAACTGAATGATCTGAATGTCTTTAGAGGCAACAGCTACCAACAAAATGGAATGCATACAATCGCATGCACAAATCTTACATGAAAAGAATCAAGTGAGAACCATAGAGATCCAGCTGTTGCAGTGAATGCATTGCCACACACAGAACGTGGCCTCGTCAATGTCGCAGCTTCTGCCCAAGTCCTGACAAGAAAAGCTGTCGCCAATCTCGCCTCAGCGGCCACCATGGCACACCGTTGACTTTTCACGGCGGGTTCATGCCGTCGACCTATCGAAACACGGCAACGCACCCTGATGCACCCTGAAGACGAAATATGACAATGTGATATGATGCAACATACGCGTCTTTTAACACAGGCACGTATAGTCTATCCTCGACGGGTTTCCGTCTTCGACCTGTGCTCACCTTGAAAAGCAATCAGAATTTCAATTTCAACTCGATCTTTTTGTGTGCCAGGGGCACTCTTGGAATGTTTCCAGCTGCTGAGCTGTCCACTCGAGCGTTGACATGTGCCCGCAGGAGCTCCTGCACTGTTCGCTGACTTTCAGCGGGCATGTTGACAATCTCCGCCTTGAGGCTTGGCTCAATTTGCGCCGCCTGCATGAGGCAGTTTGCCATTGCTGTCTGGCCAGCTCCAGTGGGCTTTGCAAACTCCGCCACAGTGCATACCTGAGTGGTGACGTCGGCAGGTTGAACAACTCATGAACATCCTCGTCTGAAACAAACAAAATTATGTGTAAAAGGGGTGCAGGGGTCCCAAACAAACTGAACAAACAAATCTTCCGATCCATATCGGCAGAATTCGGCAGATTTTAGCTCGGCTGAGATACCAACTGGAGCAAAAGCTGCGTGCTACTCTTGACCAGCTTCGCATCTCCAGTCTGCGACTGCGCTGCCAGCAGAGTGGGGAAGATGCCCCAGGCATGTTCCATTGCCGGTAGCGCTATCTTTGGAGGTTCCGTTGCAATGGCATCTACAAGGCCAGGCACAATGACTCTGCAGAGGTCTAAGCAAGCAGGATTTTGCAACAAATTCTGCGCGGAGGAAACAGCTGCTTGCACCACCTTCACACTGGGATGTGCCCAGGCCATGTCAAACAGCTCCTTCAAATGGTCCAAGCACTTTTGCGCTGTGGCACTCGCCTGTTCGGCACCCTCGGCAGTTTGCTCCTGTGTGGATCCCTCATGAGCAGCCTGCAAGACAGCGGCCATCGCAGTGACGGCAGGGACCAACGTTGCAAAGGAATAGACCAGTTGGCGCTCAGATGCGTCTGTGACCAATGGGGCACCCAACTTTTGAATCACCGAAGCACACAGGGTATTGGAGATCAGAACCAGGCGGAGCAGTTGCTTGCACAGCGCTGATGCTGTGGTCGCTGCTGGAGAAGACAACAGGGTACAAATCTGCTTCCAGTGCTTCAGAGTCACAGCAGGATGACTTTGGACCAATGTTTCAGGTAGGGGCTTCAAGAGAAGCCAAAACCATGGACAGGTCTCTCCTGCGGGGGCTACACATTCATCTTCATTATCTTCAGCCAAAGCTTGATCCATCAATTTGTTTAGCTCTTCGTCTTCTCTGGATTCAGCCTCCGAATCTGAGAGTGTCTGGGACAAAGCATCTTGCAGCCACCACTGGAAGACCTCCAAAGCCATTGTCAAATGGCTTTCGGAGACATCTGCCCTGTTCATGGTCGCTGCAACAATGTGAAACGCATAGGTGCCCAGAACTGTGCGGCTGCTTTCGCCTTCGCTGCACAAGCCCTCCAACCATGGAAGCTCCAAGGCTTCGGACTTTTGTTGGCTGACTTTCGCCTTCCACAGAACACCTGAAATTCCATGGAACAGCTCCATGAGATTCATCAAGGCTTTGCATCTCCTCTTGCAGTACACTTCCCTCCAAACACAGCCAAGGACATCCATAAAGGTGCCAAGGCTCACAACGGCGCCATCGTCTTCTGAGCTCTGGGCTGAAAGAATCAACATGTGGCGAATTGTGGAAAGAAAGACCAGGACATCATCTATTGATGCATCAGCCAGCAGCGTCATCACAACACCCAGAGAAAGTGACACCAAGTCTTTGCTGAGTGCCGAAGGGGACGATTTGGGCTGCAAGGCGGTGGGTGATGACTTCTTGGCAATTGGCTCCTCTGCGCCAAGGACACAAATACCACGAAGCAAAGATGGCACTGCCTCTCGAAACAAGGGTTGAATGGCCTTGTAGTCAGCAAAACTGAAACACGTGGGCTGGTAGCTCTTGACACTCTGGAGGGGAAGTCCTGCTAGTAGCACAGCACTGTCACGCAAGGCATTTTCAATCCATCTGCTCAGATGTTTGGAGTAAGCTGCAACAGCTGCTTGTTCTTGTGATTGCCCAGAGTCGAGCACTGCACAAGCACAGCGAAGACGGAAAAGAAAGCAGCCAGTCGACGCAGCCTCTGAAAAAAGCGGGTCTGGTTCAAATGTCTGACTTGACAGTGGCTGCATGAGGAGGGCAATCAACCGGTGAGTCGAGGTACAAGCTCGGACTGCTATAACATCACGGAGGAGTTCTAAAGCCAATCGCACCACGGAAGGGTTGGCTGAAGCACGCAGATTGTGCCGGATGCAAGTGGTCATCTGCGCTTCAAACTGCACCAGCAACAGGGGGCAGTCCACTCCTTCAACCTGGCCCTGTACATCTTTGGTGTGTTGGAATCTGCCCACCACCAACAGCATAAGGCGAAGTCCTGCAGCAGATAGGGACACCTCATCTGAGCTGGCAGCATTCACTGCAATGCCCACCAGAAGGTCCAAATGGGTGATGAACCTTTTCTCCATGGGCAGTTCAGAACTGGGGCTGCTAACATCTGGTTGGAAATGCACCGAGTCTTTGGCTGGCACTTGCTCCAGCAACAACTGCACACAGGAAACTGCAAATACCTTGGTAGCTGTGCAACTCGAGAATTTCTGCTTGGTATTGAGGTCTTGTTTGGGATCTGCGAATGATGCTTCATCATCAACTTCATCAGCCATGCGATCTTCACTCCCCTTTCGGTTCAAATTCGTTAGCTCTTCCTTGCTGTTTTTGGACAAAGCCAGGACCACCTGCCGCAAGGCCTGGAGCCATGTTGGAAGCTGTGCTAGGCCATTGCCCCGAAGCATTGCCAGGATCAAGTCCTGCAAGGCTTCGGCCTCGGCGCCCTTGGAGGCGTCTAAGAGCTGGAACAGTTGAGTCCTATCTGGGAACAGACCCAGCCTTGGATGTGCTGCGGGTCCCACAATGTCCCACAATAGCAAAATTAACAAACAGCATCAAACAGCCATAAACAGCCCCAGGAACGGTTCACCGAACGGTGGATATGGTGGATTAAGCAATGGGAAAATAAACAAAAAACATCTTGGGCAAATCCAGGCCACAGGTCAGCACCTGAGTTTGCAAGCTGACAGAGACACTGCGAGGCAAAGGTCCGGACAGCGCAAACCTGCGAGCCGCTCTCATCTCCACAAAGCTTCTTCGCTGCCAGTTTCAGCAAGTTGTCAGCTGGGATCAACCTGCTAAGGTATGGAGCAGTGTTGAGGCAAACTGCCTCTGCCCGGACCGTTGCAAATGCATTGCCTCCATGTTGCACGTGCTGAATCTGTTGAATGACTTTCCAAATTCCCGACAACAAATGATCCTCGCGCCCTTCGCACTCGGCAGTGTCATTCTTGTGGAGGATAATGGCTGCTGCATGGGTTAGCTCTGAAACCACCCACAGCACCAAGGGTGCTTCGAAGAAGTCAGCCAGAAGGTGAGCTGTAGCCAAGCGCAATGCATCTTTCATGAAAGGAGCGAAAGCTGTACCAGCAGCCTCCATGCTGATGTACAGAGAATACAGCATCCAAAGACGAACAGGCTGAGCTGTCTCCTTGGCCAGCTTCAACAGGATGGGCACAATGTTCATGATGTAAGGGCAGTGGAAACCTCGACCTCCTGCTCAGGGTTAAACAGTTTAGCATCGTTAATGGTTGTTAAACCATGTTAAGCACCATGGCATGACTTTCAACATCTCGCCAACTCACCAAGCCATTTTGGATTCAGATAAATATAGAAAAATCACCTCTGCGGCAGTTGGAACGAAATTGCAGGGAAAAGGATTGTCCTGGTGGAAGCATGCTCCAGCCCCAAGCGAAGGCTCTCAAAATGCTGCCATACAGCAAGGCTACGGCGGATCGTTCCTTCAGCTTTTCTTCGGTCTTCACATCTTTCCTGGCTTTACGGAAACTGAACATGCAATCGAAGCTCAATCACCATGGCAAAGTATCCAAATGGAATTGATAGTGAATCTAACCAAATTACAGATTCAAAAAAAAATCTCTGGAGGTAACATCGGTAACACCCAGATTCGGGTCAGAGCTCTGCGGGCTGTCTGCTGCTAGGTGCTGCAAGATCTTGGGTACTACAGGGGAGTCTGGGAGCCTCAGATGAACAGCCCAACGACAGATCTGTTGCCAGGATTGGTATGAACACGTTAAGTTGTTCATAAAAAATAATTTACAATAAATAGATGTCAGTGAATAGAAACACGGGCACACATTATCACAAATATACTAAAAATGATTCATATATTTCATCATTATCGTGCATGCTAGAGACCCAAATGCATGCAAACCCTGACATTACCAAACAATACTAAGAAAGTCAAGAAAAATGCTCCTTCAGCTCAGGAGCTGGTGGTGACAGAAAAAGAGCATTGCCAGGATCTCTGCGTGAAGTCGGCGTAGGATTGGATTGCTCTCCTTGAGTCCTGCCAGTGACAGGTCCAAGGCTTGCTCAATGGCTTGTTGTGGAGGTGCAACACGCAGGCCCCGAAGATGGGCATGCTCACGCAAGTATGCCAGAACTGCAACAGCTGCCATGGAATATCTCTCTGTTGACTGATTGGCTTCATCGGAGGTTTCTTTCTTCTTCAGCAGGTGCTGAAGCACCACAGCCCGAGGGGCCTCGCCCACCTCCGGTGCATTGATAATCATCGACAGCAGCTTCACAGAACTGCACCTCCAATCCCATTCAGCAGACACACACTGTCCAGCCAAGGGCTGTGTGGAGTCCACCCATGCGTCCCATGGAATCAGCATGCAATCCGTACCCCCAGGACTCTCCCGGTTTAGGATGTTAAAGATACATGCAGCTCCAGCGTCAGATCCTAGGTCTTCAGCAAAGGGTGCAGCATCTTGCCCTTGGATCCCTTGGGCTCCACAAGACAGCAACTTCTTCACTGCCAAGCGGGCTGTGGAGGGACAGTCTCGACTCGTTTCCAGATGGCTGTCCACCAGGTCCAACACGCTGTCCATGGTTCGCCCTGCCAGCTCTGTGATGATCTCGGTGACTGGAAAGTCCTGCGGCAAGACCCTGGTGACATCGTCCGCCAGCATGTTCAATAGAGGCACAAAGCGGGAGGAGTACAACGAAGGCTGCATGGCAGCGAAAGTTCGGTACATCGTAGCTCGGATCATCAAAAGAATTTCAGGGATGCCACACTGTCCAGCCATGGTAATGATTGGTCGCATAGCACCTGGCTGACTTGCTTCCTGACGATATTTGGCTCGGAAGCTCGTTGAGGTCGGGTGCGGCAAACCAACCACCAATTGCGAAATGTTTGTCAAGAAAACCACCAGGATCTTGTGAAGATGCGGGAGGGTTGTGAGAAGCGTATCTTTTGAGTGCCAGGTGAAGGCATACAAAGATCGCAACGCAAAAAGTAGAGACAAGAGCTCATCCCTGCAAACATTGGCACTGTTGTCTGCGTCTGAGGAGCTGCTTTTGGATGAGCTTGATGCTACATGCTCCTGGTACACGACCTTTGCGCGGTCGACTGGTTTCTTGCCCAAAGCGGTCTTCCAGAGTGCAAACAATGTTGTCAAACGTTGACCCACCCAGTCAGAGCCCAAGCACATCAAACCTTCCAGTAACAGAAAGGCACAACAGCGCCGCTGTGCCGAAATGGCACAGCTGGGATGCGCTTGTAGCAGGGCCCCTGATGTTCCAAGGACTGCAGAGGTCACATCGTGAGGCACACCCAGCTCACTGCTATACAGCTCGCTGCTCATTGCGGCGAGTGCAGCACAGTATCCAAAAAGTCCACGGACCAAGGGCTGCAGATCTGCATGTGCAGCCGCTGCTGCTACAGCCGTGTCACCTGCCACCATCTGACCATTGGCATCTTTTCTTCGCAGTGGAGTGCCCAGCACCTCTGCATTCTGAACTGTAGACAGGTTCAGCAAGACACTCAGCAGCTGGAAGAGCTGTGGAGGTGAACCATGCCCGATGCAACGAAGGCAGTAAGCTGCGTGTAGTTGCACTGTCGCGTTGGGGTAGTTTCCAACAATGTGAAGCAAAGGTTTTGTGACCTTTGTCTCTATTCTTCGAAAAGTTTCGCCGGATGCCACACAGGCCCCACAGAGAGTCTCCAAAACCACCAGCATGCGCATGTCAGTGCTGCGAGAGGTCTCATGAAACTGAGCTGATACCACTGGAAGAAGACCCTGCTCCACGAAGTCGTTCAAGCACCCCTCCATTTGTGCCAGTCGCAGGAGTCTTTGTAAGGCAAGCTGTATCTGTCTCGTCACCTGCACAGCGATCAAAAGTGATGAAGGGCTCCACCTTCCCTTCTCATCCCTTTTCGCTTTCTGCATACATATGACTATACAGACTATACAGTAACTGCAAGAATCTAAAATCTAAAAGATACAGTATCTTTGGGACATCTTGGGGCACAAGCTGGCACAAGAGTAGAGGAATCAAGTCTACTTTCCGATTTCGAGTGTTTTATTTATTTTAATTTGCGCATATTTCCACAAGAGCACAAGAGTGGCACCTGCATCAGGTGGTCCTCATCAGCTGGATGCTTGGAACTTTTGGATGGCAGCTCCAAGGCATTGAGGGAAGCTCGAACGACCAGCGCCAAACTGGCCGCATCACCCACACCCTGCGCCTCAGCCAGCAGAACGATGGCCATGCAAACGGAGGAACGAAACATGGAGAAGGCAGGACCAGTGGTTGGGCCCTTGGAGATAGCTTGCTCCAGGAAGTCCACTCCAGATGCAAAGTCTGTCACTGGTTTCTTCTTGGATCGATCTGCAGCAGGTATGGGCAATGCCATTGCTGCCAGCACTCTCGCCAGTGCCTTCGTGAAAGCAAAGCGGCTTTCAGAGCAACTGGAAGTCAGCTGGCCCGGTGGATCTTCAGTCGCCAAAGCCTTCAAGCAAGCCAATGCCATTGCCTCGCCATTGGCTGCAGCACATGCTGGACATGCACTTGCAAGCACAGATAAGGCATGAGCAGCAACCGTGCGAACTGTGAGAGCCTTGTCCGCCATAACCTTCTGTAGCATCTTCCAAATATTGCTGGCGGTGCCTACTTGTCTTACTCCAGCGGCTGTCATGATCCGGCAAAGGTTCTCCAATGCAGAGCAACGGGCACTTGCCTCATTCATCTTGATGTGCTTGGCAATCACAGCCAAAATGTCATTGCAGAATGGCTCTAACGATTGCCCATGATGAACAACTAGCTGCCCCAGAACATCAAGCGCTGCTACCTTGGTGTCATTGACTTTGTCCCCTCCTTTTTTGCTATCTCCCATCAGTTGCAGGAGACGGCTGGCAAAGTTGGGCAAAGCAGATGTGTCGCTCAACCTGAAGGTGGTGGTCAAGACTGAGACCACCAAACGGCGCAATGGATCTGTGGCATTCTGTGTCAACAGCTTCTCGCATAAATCCTCAAATCGCCCACGATGCTCTGCAATGTCGGCTTTCGCCAGATTTGGGAGCAGATCCTCCAACTGTGACAAAGCCTCCAACTTGCGAGCATTTGTGATAGAACCGCCCTCTGCTCCAGAAACAGCTGACTCCAAAGCCTTCAAGCAATCGGCAAATGCCCTCGCAACTGTAGCTGGGGAGGCTGCCATCCCAAACCCTCACAACGCCATGCTGGACATGGATAGCAAATTGGCAAATGGTGTCCGGTAGAATTACTTAGTATTTAGCTATATAGCTATACTGGCTATATATACTATTCTGGCTATACTCTGCTCTTGTTGATTCCCTAGGCTTCTGTGCAATGAGTCATCCATCCCTCCAGCTCGCAACATAAGATAGCATGGCTCTGCATGCACTTTTTCAAGGCCACAAAAGTTTTGCAAAGTAAAGAAAGCATGAAGGATTCTGAAGAATCATGAAACATGAACCAATTCTACTGGACGCAGTTGCTCCTTCTGTGTGCATGCATCTATGATCATCTATGCTTAGACTGGTTTCGTCTCTGCCAGCCAAAGCCATGTGGATCACGTGGCAGGAGGACGTCGGGCTGGAAGCATCACACCAACATGTGATCTGCCATGATCTGTCCCAAACATTACCATGCTGGTTTGCTTGTTCGCATTATTCTATCATATCCTATCGAGATACTATACCATGCACATTCAAAAAGGAAGGCCCCTGTCCACTCCGAGCCTGTAGTCTGTGTGCGTTTGCAATCTGGAGGCCTATGAGCTCAATTCAACTGTCTGCTCTAGGCTGGCGGCTCATGTCCACATTCCTCAGATGCAGCAATGCAAGCGGCGCATAGCTGGCATGGAATAGCAGCAGAATTACGCACAAGTGTGGGCTCGAAAAGGTGCTGCTGTGAGGAGATATGCAGAAGGGCGTATCTTTTTCCTCTTGCGATGTGCGTCACTGCCTGAAAATCATGCCAAACGCATGTGCTGCGTGACACTAAACATGTCTCAAGCTAGTTTCAGCCATGGATGTTTTTGGAGACCTGGAAATCAGCAACAACCCTGTACTGGCGCTCAGCAATCGTCCTGCGATTGGCTGCAGCAACACGTAGGATGTTGCAGTTCAACCCAAGAGCAGAACATTCAGCTTGCAAAACCTTGCACGTCCGTTCACAGCTTGGAAGCTCCCAATCTGCCGCAAAATCGTACCAGTGGCATACTCCAGACTCCGCCAACAACGGTAGAAGACTTTGGAGGAATTCAGCTCCACCATCTCCCTGCTCCAGGTCGCCATCCCCTGGATTTTTGGGCCGTGGGGCCAAAATCCGATGGAAATGGCCAGGTGGAAAACCTTTCGCCACTTGACGAATGTCGCCCTCAAACACCTCCACTGGACAAATCTTTTGGCCTTCCTTGATCTGAAGACTCCTCTGGAGGCACCTGACAGCTGCACTATTCAGCTCCACGGCGGCAATCTGCACAGCTTCCGTGTGACTGAGGATTTGTAACACTTCAGGGCCACAGCCAGCGAAAGCCACCAAGATCCGCTCTCCTGGTTGCACCTGTTGGCACAGCCGCTGACGCTCCCCTGCCAAGCGTGGAGAAAAGAAGCAAGCATCCAGGTCGATAATCATTCGAACGCCAAACTCAATATGTGTTGTCCTCATTGCAAGGAACATCAAGGAACGGGAATGAGGATGCAACAATGAGGTAGCACAGCTGCAAACAAATGGCATAAGTCCCTCCAACGTCCCTCCAACGATCTAAAACGTCCTAACGAGCCACACAGTGAAAAGTGTTGAAAAGTCATAGTCATATACCCTCTGGTAATTTAACATAGCTATTGAAAATGGTGATTTATAGTGGATTTTCCCATTAATAGCATGGTGATTTTCCATAGCAAACTGTTAGTTTACCAGAGGGTAACACTTTTCACCAAGAAACATCAAAGGTGATCGTGGTCTTCCTGCAATGACTTGCAGTAGCTCCGCAGGAGCACGAAGTTCTGATGCCAACGGAGCAATTTTGATGGCTACAACTTTGACACGACGGTCCTGCGCCCCCAAAAACCTGAAAAAATATGAAAAAATGAAAGTACCAGGTCTTAATCTACGTACAGTATCTTGCAACCACAAGACCTTCTAGTGTCCTGAGCGAAATTGCATTTTGAAATGCATATTATCCCTTCATCATTTACTAAATTATGTATAAATATGTCATATTATATTGATAAGTTTTACAAACTTGCATATCCCTATCCAATTCAATTATTTCACATCACAAGTTTTACAAACGGTGCGAGGGTGCGAGTGCAGATTGTTTGGTCGATCTCGTCGGTGCATACCAAAATCATGGAAAAGTTGTCCACATGAACAAAAGATACCCTCCGGTGATTTAACATCACAATGGAAAATCCAAACTTTCAATGCGAATAGCAATAATCATCTATCAAGTGGTGATTGTCAATTGCGACGACAAATTGCCGAAGGGTAGTTATTAAAAGATATCTGTTTAAAAAGCAAGCCGATGATGAAAGTCCTGCTTCAGAATAGCGTTCCCAACCAATGCCAACTCTTCTTTGGGTTTCACGTTCACGACGGCAATGTCACCCACCACGTCGAAATGTCTCAGTTCCTTGTCTTCCAAGTCACCATTGGGTTCTGCGGAGGGGACAGGCTCTTCCATTTGCCGAATGGCCGTTGTGAAGCGATCAATCTTTGCCCAATTTCGTTGGTGCCGACTGTTCACCAAACTTTTCAGCCAGCCATGGTCACTCTTAAACAAAGGCACACCCTCTGGACCAGACAATGGCATATCTAAACCCTCATCACCCCAAATGGCCACAATCAGTTTGGAGCTGTCAAGACCCTGGAGACCCACATTTTTGAACACACTGCGAGCGACAGCAAACGTGAAGAATGAATGGCTCGAAACGAAGCCAGTAAACGCCGTTGCCTGTGACAAAAACCCTCATACTATGTTGGAACCGAATAGCATCAACCCAAGTAACCGGACAAAGGCCCAACATATCAGAATGAAATTCAACAAATCATACTACTCAACAAAAAAAACGCTTGTTCCCAAAAACACTAATAATGTTGCCGAATGGCTCTCAAGCAGGTGTTTCTCAGCAACTTCTATGCGCTCTTGGCGCTGATGCTTTCGACCCTGCCAAGCTGGTCTAGTTGACTGACACCAGGTACATAATGTGGCCAAATGTCCAAGCATTTCTTTCCATATTGGCTGCTCATGTCCTGGGTCTCGGATGTCTGGCACACCAACATTGTCCAAACTTCCAAGGTCAAAGTATGCCACCCCATCTTCCACTAGGTCATGTGTGACCCGCCACCGGCTGAAACATTCGGTGCTCTTCACTCCATCCCCGCGCCAAATGAAGGCTCTGCCGGCGCAAGAGGAGGTGGTAAAAAAGGCAGGTCTGGCATTGATCTCCGCACAGATCTCGCGAGCCTTCTCGTCAATTTCACCTGCGCTTGACTTGTCGCATTTGGCCAAAAAAGTCTGCTTTCGATGTTCGAAGCCCTGGACAGCCGCCATGGCCACTAGCCCCTGGCCATCAGTCTCACGGATCCTAGATCACCCCACACCTCATTGAACTTGCGACAACGGCCTGAATGACTGGCTATATCATGCCATATCAGCCCAAACCTAGCTCTGAAGCATCACTTTGCTTGGTTTGCTGTGTCAAGCTCGATACTCTTTTGGTCAAGGGGTTTGATAATGTGTGAAATATGACATGTTACTGCACAGGCATGCTGAGGGTAGGTTTATCGGTGGGAATCGCTGCTAGACTGTGGATGACTTGAAGTTTCGGGTCCAACTTCTTATTGTCACCTCAAACAGCTACGGTAATAAACTCACAGATACTTAATGCCATGCGCAAGATCTTCAGGTACTTCAACGCATTAGGCTGCCAGCCTAGGCAAGATCTCTTTCGCACGGTGCCGTCAAGATACAAGGAATAAGCCATTCCGCATCGAGAGCAACGAGCAGTGTGTCTTGTCCCTTCTGTCTCTGATGCCTCCTGCACCTCCCATGGCTCACACGGATCTGGGTGAGATGCCAAAGCATTCCATCTATGTCCAAGGATGTCCAAGGATAGCTACATCATGCTATATGGAGGGTTCCATAAATGGTGGACTCCCAAAATGAAGGGAAAATCCATTATATAAATGGATGATTTGGGGGTACCCCTTCAGGAAACCTCCATATGTAATATCATCCATATTCCAAGAACATCATTGGTCACACCTCATCACCGGCTTCTGCCACCAACTGCTCCGCAAGGACGATCTCATCTTCGCTACCTGGGCGACATCTACCGCAGCATTGCATGAGTCCGAAGTGAATTGAGAAATGATAAGATATGGTAGGCACAGAATTTATACCCGATTTGATTCGAACATATTCATATTCTAACATCAAAAATCACCAGAAACCAATATGCAAACTCAGATCACGGCTGTCAGCCATCTCCTGACAATGCGGCTGACAGGCACCAAGGATCCAAGGGTTCAATCGCCCTAAATTAATCTCTGTGCACAGTATTTTGCCCAAAGGGAACGGACTTTTCTTACATCTTGAAGCAGGCAGGGCTATATACGTGTCGGCAGATTTCCTCCCAAAAAGGCTTTGAATCTTTGAATGCCATGCGAGAAATCGACCAAACCTGCACTGAAAATTGGTCATCATCACTGCAAGAAAGAACGGTGAAGAAGCCTTCTGACAAGCCTATCTCAGTTGTTTCGAAGTCAGAAATTGGAAACTCAATGGAATCTATTGTCTATTGTGCTTATCAGTTAAACTCACGGATGTGTTTTGATCAGGTTCCTTCTTCTCAATAGACTGGACCGAAGACACCGAATGGCTGCCTCTTCCTGGCAATCGTTGGCTCACATTGAAATTTCTCTAGAGGGCAAGGTCGTTTTTTCATGTTTTTTCTTCAACTTTCTTCATATCTATGGTGGCTACAACCGAGAACTGCCATCATTGGCATTTTGTAGACCTATACTTGTGTCTGAGCCCAAGCACCTCCGGAAAGAATAACTTTCGAGCATGTTCCGTAGGGCAAAAGCATGCAAAAGCATTTATTTCTGATAATTCTGATACAACTGTGCGGGTGACTTGCTTCCATGATCCCCACCTATCCATGCCCGTCGTTTGCGCGAGGGCGCTTCTTCAACGACATCGTCCTCTCGAGATGCCAGCGGTGATCAGCCGTGGGTAAGAGCGCTAAAATTTGGACGTGGCCAATCCGAACTTCTTCGCAGCCTTGCCGACTATAGATTTCGAATGATTTCGAGTCGAGGGTTCTCAAGGACTACTTGTAACACTTGTGACAATGATAACGCCCTGATCCATGAGATACTCTGAGTAACTCTTGACGCTAGCTACTGTCCGTCGCAGGCACTGGTGTCAGGTTCGAAGCTACTCCCGTTCTCCCAAAGTCCTTCTCTTTTTCTTCAGTCTGATCTTCTTGATTCCTTTCAAGGTTGGTTCCCAGCACCCTAAATGCCTTGAAAATTCTTGCTGAGCTCCCTTGCTTAAATCAGTGGGATACTTTTCATGTCCATGCATTTCTAATTTACCCTTACTCCAAGCAACATTTCATAGTATCTCCCTCTTGGCCGTTGCCACTACAAGGTTGTTCAAAGGCAGTTATGTTCACAAGTGTCATGTTTGTATCCTCTGTCCCAAGATGTCCCAAGTAATTAACTAATGCAATTATCACATGTATCAGGTGGGCTCCTGTTCTCCTCTTCTTTGGCCTCTCCTATCTCTGGCTCCGGATCTTTCGATCCATCGACATTGACCTCCTCCGTTGTGTGTGGAAGCGTTGCAACCTCTGAAGGCCCTGTGTTGATCACGACTTCTCCGTCGGAATGGTCAGCCTCGGCTGCCTCACCGGGATCAGCACTCTCCGCGTGGGGGACCGTGTCATCCATACATGCCTGCGAACGGTCGAGCGGCCAACAGTTGCAGTAGCATGCTGCAAAATCACATGGGTATAACATGGTATAATTACATATGATTATCCGTGCCTGTTTGTGTGTTGTTCAAATTTGATTCACATCAGTTCAGACTACCGTTCAGACTACCTTTCTCTTTCTCTTTCTTTATCTCTTTCTCTCTTTCTCTCTTTCTCTTTTTCTCTTTTTCTCTTTTTCTCTTTTTCTCTTTTCTCTCTCTCTCTCTCTCTTTCTTTCCCCGTCGCCATTCAACGTCCTTACTTTTCCACATTATCTCTCAACATCCCGCCTCTGAAGCATCTGCCCAGGAACCTCCACGCAAGCGTGGCACCTTGCACATCATTGGTCAGGCGATTTCAAAGCTGCAGCTGAGCCTGGTTGAATCACATTGTTCCATATTGTTCCTGAGTCCGGCACCCAGCTCCATCTCTTAGTTGCCTGCTTTGCCACGAGAATGCACGCTCTGAAGAAGGACTTTGTGCACGGAAAGTCGATGGCTATTGAGAGGATAATTGAAATGTATTGAAACTGTTGAAAACCATGGCAGAAGATCGTGCCGGCCAATCTGTGCCTCCGCAGGCTCTGCAGTTGCAACCCGCTCAGCTTCCCTTGCAAAAGGGGTCAAATCAAAACATTCACGTATGTATGAAATTGTATGACACTGCATGACATTGCATAACTCTCCATCTCTTTCTCTATCTAGCTCTCCGGGAGCTTGTCAAACCTGACTACTGCTGCACACGTTGCAATATGAGAGGCATCGGCATTGTCTTTGGGGTCTTCAGCAGTCTACTGACATTCAAGCCTCTCATCTTGTGCCAGATCCTCACTTACGTCCGAATTCTTTTCCATCTCTTCCTGCAGCCAGGTGACACGGATTGACACGGGCCATCACGGGCCTATCAGCCACGGCCACATAACACAATTTGTGACAATGTCATTCCAATCTCTTGGCAAAGCACAGCTATTCCCGGGCACTTCACCTCCCAGAACTCTTCCAGGGCTCGTTTGGCAGACCTCAAACATGGCAGGGACGAGTAGTCTTGCAGCACTGAGTGCATCCTACGAACACGGGAAGAATTTGAAAGAATCATGAAGAATCCATGAACAATCAGTGGTTCAGCCAAAAGGCTCGCAGACCTGCCAATTTTCCTCTGAGACTTCAGTTTCTCCAGCCATCGAGGGTTCTCTTGGACTTTCAGTAGGCGCTTTCCGGACGTCCTCCGCTTGCTCATAGCTGGATTGGCGCGATGGCAACTGGTCTGCGTCCATGGGGACCTTCCATGGGAGCTGCAAACCATGCAGGGCACTACAGCAAGCAGTCAGCAGGGCTTCTTCTATCATCAGTGTCACGATGGGATCAAGAAACTGTTTTTGGAGATGATTGGAGATGCAAGCATGTGCAAACCATGGCACGTCAGTGGAAACATATGGCCGAAAGATGCCGAAAGTTCATCACAGCCGAAGCTTCGACAAACGTTGGCATCTGCTTTCTTCCAGCTTAAGTCAAGTTGCTGCTGGCATCGGGTAGCCTCGGGGTCCGAAAGACACGCAAAACTACTGTTTATTGAGTTTATTGTGACCTCATGGATCCTGTCTTTTCAGAAACTTGCCCCAGCTTCCAAGGCACACTGCAGATGCAAACAAGATGCTGCCAATGGCCTGTGAGAGTGTGGCTTCAGGACCTTTGGCCATGTGGCGACTCTGCTTCCCTATCATCTTTTCCGAGGGAGTGGGATGTCACAGAGTCACATGATGCTGCTATTGACAAAGAAAAGATCAGAAAAGTCTCCCCACTTTCAATGCCAACATGCTGGAAACTTAGGTTCAATGCTTGCATCCAAGCAACGAATCTTATTGCCTTAGCCATGTCAAAGTCAAGCAGCTACAGAATTGCGGGCAAAGAAGAATTTAGGTAACCAAATGCACTTGCAGTGTGTGAATTAACACTCATCGGAAGCTCAAAATGGACTGTTTTCTTATGTGCTGATCATTTGGATTCATTTGAAGTTCTGGAAATCTAGCTTGTTCTTGTTTTCTTGAAGGACACTTCTATATCACACTATATCACACTAAAGTATCTGTTTATATCTGTTCTTGAGACAGTCGTGAGCCGTGAAGGGCCAGTACAGCTCCCCAGCTGCTTTTGTACAGCCAAGCCGTACAGAGCTAGCCGCTAGCCACAAGTGCAGTCCAGCTACGACTCACCTTGTCGTCAGGAAGTGTCGGCCTGCAAATAAGGGACAACACGCAGATTTTTACGCCCTAATAAGTTTTCTTTCAATATACTTCCGTTTTTAACATAATTTATATACATGTAAATTTCATTAAATTTCTACATGATATATAGATAAGTATACTGTCATAGGTCATACTTAATACAGAATCTTAATACTTTCCCGTGCCCAGCTCTGACCACTTTTTAAGCTTTCGGCATCAAAAAAGCGCAGGCCTCCACATCCTCTTCTCGACTACGCGCTCTTGTACTTTGAGGACTGGCTCAGTGTTCCACCCTGGCCATGGATAGATATGAGCAGCAGAGACTTCTGAAGTAGCCTAGAATCCTCCCCCGTGCCAGAAGGTCTTGAAACAGAAAAATAAAAACTTTGGCGCATTCATCTTGTAAGTCCGCCTTGCTGGTTTCAACACCGCTCAGTGGGTGGGCCGATGTTGACGCATCTCAGTTCAGCTTGTATGTTCTAAGAATTCTATAGGTATCTATAGGTTGCAGATGGCTCATCAATGTATCGAAAGAACCGTTCCCGGTTCCCGGCAGCGCCTTGTGGACAAGGGTCAGAACCAAATGTCTCTGAATTCTTCGCATCGTATCCCGTCTCCACGCCCTTGACATGTGTCAATTTACGTCAATTTGTAGCACTGAAACACGTTGAAGAAACTCTGCGCGCAGCAAATGCAGGTACAAAAACTGCACGTGACTGCGTCATCCTAGCCTCCCGACACTCAATTTGCATCAAGAGAAACCTTGGGCAAGTGGGACTCCGATGGACTGAAGCTATTTGCATCCTGATTGCCATTGATTCCAGCAATATTCCAGCAAATCCCATTCCCCTAATAATTATATGAAACATCCCCACGCTATGTTTTCCCAAACCTATTTAAATCCCCACCCCCCAAAAAAAACAATGGTTTATGGGGGCTGCTTAAATAATCTTAATATTATGGGATTAGTTTGACTAGTTGATCCTTTGATTTTGGGCTCTGAGGCCTGAGCTCATCTACGCTGCATGCAATGGGTCCATCACCAGGTTCACCCGGCAGCCTCAGAACGGCACAATTTTCCTCTCTCTAATAAGGATTAATGTCAAGTCAGGATGAATAAAACCCCCTAGTTAGCGAAACCCATGCTCTCCTCCAAGCCAGACTATTGCCAAACACACTAATTTCCAGGGTTTTTTTCGGGTATAACAATGTGTTGGGAGAGGTGACTTCTTGCATTCCGAGAGCTTTGCTTTCATTGGTCCCAAGCAGCACTATCGCCAAACACACCAGTTTCAATGGTTTTTTGAGGTTGACTCATCATGCTGGGAAGAGGTGGCTTCTTTCATTCCAAGACACGCTGATTTCATTCCACCCTTCATGGATAAATAGTAATTCGCAGCTTTATCCATCAAATTTGACCCATGATGGATGCTACTACGTAATTAGCTACTTCCCAAGCGGATTTCATAGCAAACTGATACTCCAGAATACCAGGCTAATGTGTAGCTAATTTCAACAACGCGCACCCGTCGTGGAGGCTACTACCCAGCTAATTTCATCAAAATTGATCCCTTGCGACCCTGTATGCATGCTAACCAATTATATAATCCCAAGCTGATTTCACAAAAATTGAGCCCTCTGCACGCTAATCCCAAGCTGATTTCATTAAAATTGATGCCTTATCGATGGTCATTCTCAGCTAATTCCCTCCAAATTTAAGCGGTTCAACCCTTCATGGATGCTAGTTCACAGCTCAAATTTGACCCCTCATGGATGCTACTATGCAGCTAATTCACACGCTGATGTCATTAAAAAAACAAACAAATATATACCCCATGATACCCCATGAATGCTAATGCGAAGCGAATTTCAACAATACGAACCCCTCATGGAGGCTCTGTCCAGCTAATTTCATCAAAAATGGTTCCCTTCGTGGATGCTACGACGCAGCTGTTTCCATTAAAACTAATGCCTTATTGATGGTCATCTCCAACTAATTCCCTCCAAATTCAAGCCATTCAACCCTTCATGGATGCTAATTCATAACCGAGTTTATCAAATTTGATACCTCATGGATGCTACTATGCAGCTAATTCCCATAGAATTGACGCTCCATCGGTGCTTATTTGCAAGCTAATTCCAGCAACATTGGTTCATGGATGAATAAAAAAACAATTATTTCGGGGGTTGCGTTTTTTAACTCCCTGACTGGACCTTGTGGGTTATTAATCCGGTCTTTACATTAATAAGGTTGCCTGTTGCACATCTGTGTGCACACAAAAGGGATGACTATCCGAAAGATTCTGAAAGTATTTCGTTGATTTGTGACATGCAACAACGTGATCACACAGTGTCACTCAGGAAGGCGGGAGGCACTTGCGCTTGCGCCCAAAGATCCGGAGACCAGTTTTCTTCTCTGGTGTGCCTTAGGCCAAAAAATCACACTCCAACCGACCTACAAAACGATAGCCTGAGTGTACTTGAACCATAATAATTACATGCACACACACACAGTTATATATTTATATTAATATAGGTTATATACGTTCGTCAATAACATCTTCCAACACCTTCCAGCGATGTCTATCAGGGCAGTCCAGCCAGGGTACCTGTCACCCTTGCGTTTCTCAGCGCGGCTAAGGGCTGCTGCCTGCACATACGGATTAAATGTTCCAATCCGTTGTGTGTTTCAAATTGAAAGAACCTTCGAGATCTGCAAGGAGCACAGCATAACTGTTAAATATCATAATATGAAATTGAGCCCGACATGTCCACAAAGTTCTTGTCATTTTCGGATGAGCCAAACATGACATAACTCAAGCAGTTCAATGCATGTACTAGGCGATCCCTGACCACAGCTCGTTGCCCACTGCGTTGACAGCTCTGAGCCTCATCTTTTTTCAGCTCTTCCCGGAACACCGCCTCCTCCCTCCGCGTGCGAGAAACTGGGCCCTCGCTGCGACTCCGCTTGGTGGGCGGCTTGGTAATGGCTTTCCTCACTGCAAGCTGTAGCTGCCCAGGTGCTGGCTGGAGTCAAAACATATCAAAATTGCCAAAGCACCATATAATATATGTGTATATATATACAGATACAGTAAGTCGCCTTTGTCTCTGCCCCCTTTGAAGGTCCCTTCCACCATCATCCGTCGCAGTCTTGAAAGAGCGAAGAGCAACAAAAACGTCAGAACATGAATATATCAGGGCATAAAAGGTTTTAAAAAGAACGGTGACCTGACATGACCTGACCATCCTGACCTATGGCATCCTATGGCCAAGTCACTCTACAAGCGCTCGCGCCCACCGGCCCACCCGCTCGTCACGACGAGCTTTGGCTGCCACGCGTTTGGCGCGGAGCTGCTCTTCCACGTGCTCCGGATCGACCGGCTCCACGTGACGGCTGCCAGACATTTTGCCTCTGATCTCACAGCTGTGAACCGCAAGACATCATAACATTGGCACAAGCGTTTCGAGATGTTTCAAGGGCTCAGTTTGCCAAATTACCATCTTCTCATGACAATATCAGCCGAGCCAAACAGATTTTCAGAACACCCAGGATCCGCCAGGATTCCTCCAGGTCTGCCATGGCATGGCCCAGTGGAAACTTGCCAAGATGCCAATCTCTGCAAGTCCTTCGTAGCAGCGGTGGGTCCACCGTGGCTTTCGGTGCCACTGGGCTTCCAGCGCTGCCACAGCTTGCGCGGCGGGCGGCGCATCGGCCTCAGAGCTGGTCTCCGTAGTTTGCCGCGGCCATCGTCCCACTCTGACCTCAGTCAGATTGATGATCATAGATGATCTTAGATGGATACACTAATATACACTAATGACACTGTCACAAATCCTGCTCCACAGCGCGTTTCAGCATGAGCTTCCCAACATTTCCCAACAGAACAACACAATCTGACAATAATTGTGACTGTGTTGAAGTCAATCCAAATTCAATGCCTGCCTGATCATTTTTTCATCTTTGTTCAAGTGGCAGTCGTGTGGCTGGACTCCTCAGCTTCAGCATGCTTATGCTGCTCCTCCTCCGCCGCTCCCAGACTAATGGACGCCTTGTGGCATGAAAGGCCAACAATGCCCCATTCACCTTGGAAGTCAAGATGTTGGACCTCCAAGTTGTCAACATGAGTTCCGATGCGCAAGCTATCCAGCAAACCAGCTCTCCGTGCATGGTTTGCATCCAGAAAGGCCCGGCAGGAACGTCCTATGTCGATGAAAACAGTTCGGTGGGTGATACGTTGAACCACCCCGCTGACTTGGGTACCTATGCCGAGACCCAGCGTGGCAACAAGCACATCTCGTTCCCACTTCGTACTCCTTCCAGGTTGGCTGTCCCCACGGCCCAGCAATTCCACCATGAAGGATGCATCTGCCTTTGCATGAGCTGGCACATCAGCCTGTGCAAAAATCACAATGGAATCCTTTGGGGCACCTGGGCCTTGCACCATTGGCAGGATGGTGTCACGGACCACTTCCTCTCCATAGCGGCCAATGGCTTTCTGCTTTGACCCGAACAGCCGCAAGTATGCAGTGTTGCAGGTGCGGGCCAGGCTAGGCCACCCATCTTCGAGGTCCCCACACCAGCCATCTGAATTCTTGATGTTGATCCATGCCATGCATAAGCCCCAGCGACGTAAGAGGTTGACCACATCCTCACGGTACTGACCATACCAGGAGCTGTGCCGGAATTCGAAGACATGCAAAACCTGAGCGGGATCGGATTCTCAATGCTTGACAGACAACCCCTGTCCCTGCACACTGAGAATCCAGCATCTTGGGGCAAGTGTTTTGCTAACCTCAAGTAAGCATTGAGCTACTATCAGCTAAGTTCGATTCATGCGGGCAAAAGGTGGGCGTGAAGTGAAGTTGCTGGGACTCTGACTCTTCTAGTTCGGACAATGTCTGCCGCGTACATCCTCGGATGCCAAAAAAATGCAATATAAGATAATCTATTGTTGGCAAACTGAAGTTCCAACAGACATCAACAAACATTCCCACACAGATCATTCCCTAGCCTGGGAGCGTGACAAATAAGTTCACTGATGTTCTGTTCCCGAACATTCCCGAACCCTAGTGGAATATAGTGGAATCATGTGGAATCCAATGAGTTGAATGCCAAAGGACTGTGCGATGGCGCAAGCTGCCACAAAAGACCACCCAAAACACCAGCCTGAAAGCAGCCGCTTCACACATTTCTGGGCATGTCATAAGGCTATAAAAGGCTATAAAGAGCTATAAAGAACTATAAAGAACTATAGAAGGAATGAACTTCGGCATATTTCACCAACGCTCCCTGGTGCAAGATCCATGACATGACCCATGGTGTGGGCATGCTGGAAGCGCTGTCCCATAGGATTCGATTCGCATTGTGCTTTGATGTGCTTTGTGTCCCAGCTCAAAAGCGCTCCAAGAGCATTAACACCCGACATGCTGTACCAGGATCCCACACCTTTTGGAGCTCGCTGTACTTTGCCCACAGATGCGGCCACCACTGCCCCGGACCTTTGCAAAAGGGACTTCCAAAACTTACAGTATCAGTACCTTAATTTGTATTATATCTGGGACCTTCATGGACCTTCAGCACTTCATCAAGACATATTTAGACCCCCACGCATCCCCGGGCCGTAGATTTGGCTATCTCTCAAATAAATTCTCCTAAGCCCCACACTGCGCAAGCGCCTTTCGTGGGTAGCAAGTCCTGAGACCTGCCCAGGGCCCAGTCAGTTGCACCGCTACGCGGACATTCGTATAATATGTTCGCAAAAAATGCGGCATCAATATATATATGTGTGTGTGTACATTCTACTTTATTTTTACATGTTTTTACTATAGTGACCAGTGGCATTATTGTTACTATTTATATTGATTTATGATCCTCTATGGGTACAAGCGCAAACATAGTACAATTAGATATGTACGATCATCTAAAGGTAGGAGTGTGATCTGTACAAATGTGAAAACAAAATAAAACAAATGTGTAAATCTAGCCACTGCCAGCACTGGTTGAAATTTGATCGAACATAACATGTTTACAAAATGATCAATATTGGTCATCTGCTACGTCTCCCAAGCCCCATGTCTTTCCATCTGCTGCTCACTTCTTTCTCTATCTCTGGCGCTGGGATGGGCGGAATCCTGCAAAAGCTGTGGTAGGTTCTGCTTGAGGCAGCAATCTTCCAAGAAACATGTCAATGTGTTTTGATGGCACCATGATCTCTTGTGGGATTGGCCGTTTGGCCCAGGAGAGAGGTTGCAATTTCATGCAATATCATGCAATTTTTGGATGTGCCCAAAGATGTCCGAAGATTGTGATCAGGAGCCGCTGCGCCCAGCAATGCTTGTAGCAGCGCTCTCTTTGAGAGCACTGAAGGAAGAGAGTTGCTCTGAGATTTTGGTCCAGGCCCAATTGATTTGGCAGCCTGGAAAGCGATGGCGCGATGACTTTGGATGATATTGTTCGACAAGAAAATCATTCACAGTCAGCAAGCAGCACCAGCTTGAAAATTCCTCTTGGCGATCTGTCACTAGAGTGGCATAATAGTGTCAAGCAAGAGTTTGCACATCCTGGTGACTGACTTTGGCCTGCGGGTCAGGCGGTCTTGCAACATAACTGATTCATGTCAAGCCGTTGAACAAACGAATTCAGCCTGCACTACACAGTGCCGGCGAGAAGATGCTGGCAGGTTGCCAGCACAAGGATTTCGAGAGCGTGGCAGAGCGCTGAAATGCAAGACTACTCGCGTTGCAATCTTCACCCCACACACACACACTCACAGCACCTTCATTATCCTCTCATTTCAAAGAAAACCATCAAGAACCTCTAGGTAACGGAAGTTCCTACCTGCCCACCATCTTTGGCGCTTTTGGACCTCGGTTTGCGTACATTGGTGATAGATGATACGACCAGAACTGCTGCCAGTGATTGCCAGTGTCAACAGGACAGCATACAGCGTGTCATCTGAAGTAACAGAGAAACAGAAAGATCAGGCGGCTGTCGGCACCTGAACAGCGTTCAAAGCTGAAGCGCTCAAAGATTCAAATGATCTAGGCGAAACACTTCAACCCAAAGCACTTTGTTAAGCTCAGAGGCATTTCCCCGCCCGTTACGTCCGCTGGGCGAAGGTCCTGCAAACATCAGGGAACTGCATTGAATAGGTTCAAATGGATGAAACATTTGCCACTTATAGATACTTATAGTATCCTATAGTATCTTGTGCGTATGTATGTATGTGTTTATTTGTTTGCTTATTTTGCTTATTTGTTTCCATCATATGAGCTGCGAACCATATTTGTTGCATAACGCAATTGACGGGGTGTTCCTACCTCGTTCTCCAGTCCCGCAACGTTTTTGCCTACCTCGTTCTCGGGGTGTTCCTACCTCGTTTTAC
>Ga0126342_10002307_pt1 | contig 29431 bp, 29 predicted proteins | sample Cyp1metagenome_FD_92528 | JGI IMG/M metagenome (GOLD analysis project Ga0126342, IMG submission 92528) | Coral microbial communities from Lord Howe Island, Old Settlement Bay, Australia - Cyphastrea 1 metagenome | ecosystem: Host-associated > Invertebrates > Cnidaria > Coral ...
GCACAAAACGAGACGTGAGTGTAGGAATCCATTCCAGTTCACATGGACATGAAATCATGTCTGACTTTGCATCGCCAGGCCCTTTAGGCACAAAACAGCGCGCGTTACGGCTGTTGTTTCACAACTACGGACGTAGATGTGGACACTTTCGAGGAGATGCATGAGAACTCAATGGAATTTCGTGGTGAACATTCAGCGAAAATGTGGCTGGATGTGCGCTGGAAATTTACAAAAATGGCAGAGGGCACTGAGAGTCAAAAGTCTGCACAGTGCCGAGGAGGAGTGCAAATCATTTTTGACTACACTTGATGCCAGGATGACATGCACAAATCATGTTAGAAGTGTAACAAGTTTCAATGCAGTTACATGGAAAACCCATGTACAATGGTGAGGCCTTTCAGGTTCGAGAAAAGTGCGCTCCCGCTCACATGAACAAATTATTGGTTCCCGTTCTTGTTTTTTTTGAAGAATGCGTGGTCCAAATGGCATTTTGTTTTTGCATCGTTTCGTGCTGACTGTCCCTTTGTTTTTCGTTTCCTTCACTTGGAAACGTTTGCTCGACGTTTCCAATTGCCATGCAAGACCGGGGTCAAAACTGTGGACAGTGGCTGATGTTGACTCCAAATTGATAAGCCCCCAAATGTTTTGTAGGGGGTAAACATTTTACAAGTAATTTATCACGAATTGGAGTAACCCAACAAATCAATAGTCAAAAATTGTTGATCCGGGGTTGACACTTGTAGATTTGTTTCCTGTCGCTAAAAAACATGATATCATTTTTCACTCTTACCGTGCATTCGATGGCATCCCTGAAAAAACTTTGATAGTTGCAGCTGTGGCCAACAGATTTTCTAGCTTTGCATTGGGTTTCATTTCAACCGTGAGAGTCTTGTCGGGTTTTTGGCATGAAAATTTGCGCTGACTGCGTTGAACGCTTGAACGTGTCCAAAAATGTGTCTCCAACGGAGGCAACTTGCAGATTTGCCATTTTAGAAGATGCCAAAACCATAAATTAAATCATTCGCCTTTCATTTCGTCTAGTTTTTTTTTTCTCCATTGCATTGTTGGAACTTGCTCAACCGTTGCCAGTCAGTTTGCATTTTGTCAATCCAATAGCACCAGTCCTGTGACCGGCTCTATTCTGAAAAGTAATGCGCTCAAACACAGGTTTTTCAGTGTTTTCTCTCGATTCTTTGCACTGCACCAAATCGAGTAGAACATGTAGAAAAATATCGGGACAACTTTGCAAAAACATGTTTCCTTGACAAGGTGTTCAACATTGCACAAAACCAGACAATAAATGCCAAAATCATTTTCATGCCATGGGTGTTTCAAGTTCTTGTTTTCAGGTCGGGTGCTTTTTGATGCTTTGAACTAGCATGCTGAACTTTATGATTTCACTCGTGCAAATGCTGGTTTGAGACATGTTTGGCAAGGCAAACAGAACTTTGTGGAAGATGTCGTGGCAGAAGGACCCATTGAACTTGTTTAATTTGGGATTATTTGCATTCCAACAAATCTGAGTTGGACTTTCGCCACAATGCTGTCACTGTGTTTGTGTGGAGACTGTTTGTTTTTGTTGTTTCTTTGATTCTTATGGTTATTTTTTATGTCGCTGTGGATCAATATCCATGCATAAACATGCAATTGTGGGATGAAAATCTGTTTGCCAGCTATTTTTGTTACCAAGGGTGCAACGTTTTGACCCCCAAAGGAACCAAACTCAATGGACAGCCTGTGGCAGAGCCTTTGGGTTTGGAGGACATCTGGGTGGTTGAAACTCCTGAGGAGTTGGGAAGGTCAGAAATTGATCATATTTACATCAGTTGCATCAGTGATAATTCATCACATTCATCATATTCATCATGAAAAAACGTTTCTTTCGACACATTTCCTTTGATTTTTTTTCCCACACAAGTACCATCAATTACAGAATTGGAAACTCAATCTACCAATACCAAGAATACCATTGGAAATACCATTGGAAACATGACATTTTCATGACATTATCCCGGTGAACTCTGTGTCCGTGACGTCCGTAGGCTCGGATCGCCGCTCGTCAAGATGATGCAGAGAGCCTGGAGCTGTTGACGACGCTCTTGAAGTGGGGGATCCATGGGATCCATGGGATCCATGGGATCGATGGCGGCGGTGTAACGTTTAATGTAACGTCGATGTAACGTCGATGTACTACATTTTTAGGAATCCTTCCTGGTGCATATTTGACATTAAAGCGCCCAAGACTGGGAGACACTGGGAGATACCTCGCTGATATTTCATCGATACTGTAGGTACGTTTCTTTTGGGGAAGCACACGGGTTGATATATTTAATATTTTTAGACATCCCCAAGAGTTCCAAAACGGATCGCGGCTTGGATGCAGGCGGTCAATTTGCGGCCTGGATGAGCAGGGGCGAACCTTGCTGTTCTACGCAGTTCGCGGAAATCGCGATGATGGAGGCCCTCAAAGCTTTATGGAGGTGGCCGTTGTCCCAGTCTAACCAGAATCTTGCCAATCATTTACCAATATAGTTTTATAACTTATATGTTTGTGATTCACCACTTAAATATGCCATTTGTCCCAATAGGGTACCCTTAATTTGATGGTTTATGGTCCCAATATGCACTTTGGGTACACACATATCCCAACAAAGGATTCAGTATCCCCAATCAAAAGTTGGGTGGCTACCCCGGTTATCACCAATTATACAGTAATCAAACAGTATATCATTTATAATAATATGAATCATATCTCTATTTATATGATTTTTTATGTAATGTAAACATCCCAATTATGTGAAAATCTATACGATATACACATATCCCTATATATGTATATAAGATAAAATATGATATCAATACATGTATATTTGTATATGCACTTAAGAATCAACCATTCTCCCAATTACCCCAATTATCCCAGTATCCCCAATTTATTATCCCAAGTTGATACCCGTCGGTAATCAAACATGGCTTGCTGGAAATGCCCTCATTTAGTTCGATGATTTTCCCATTAACATCCCAAAAAAGTTGGGGGGATTTCCTGGCCAGCCATGTTTGATTACCGGATTGCATTCACAGTGTGTAATTAAAAACCATTTAACATCCTAATTTTCTGCCCAATTTAACCATCCCATTTCCATTTTAATTAAACATCCCAGTTGCCATAACATGCCAACCCATTTCACATCCCATTCAAATCCCAGCTTCCTGGAATTCTCCTAGGTCCAACTTTTTTGGCCAGGCCAAGCGCAAGCCTCGGCCGCGGCCGTCGCAAAGAAGCTCCTGGGTGCTGCCACACAGTGGGACGAGGTGCCCAGATATTTGGTGACCAGGCAGGGGCCGGATCTGCTGAAGATTATGGTTGGAACATACATAGACATACACAGGTATAAATAAATATGATGATAATCATGACGAATAGTAATGATAACAATGATGATAATCATAAGAATAGTAATAGTAAGAATCGCAATAAAGATAGATACTGATAATGATAATAGTATATAATAATAGTAATAATGATAGTGATAATAATAATAATGATAGTAATAATGATAATGATAATAATGATAATGATAATAATAATAGTAATAATAAGTAATAATAATAGTAATAACAATAGTAAGAATAAAAGTAATAATAAGCAATCATAATAGTAATAACAATAGTAATAAGAATAGTAATAACAATAGTAACAATAATAGTAATAATAAGCAACAATAATAATACTAACAATAGTAATAGTATATAATTGTACTTATTGTCATAATTAATATTTTTGCATTTTCAAACCTTATCCCTCAGTCAGTTCCCAAGAAAGTAGAATGCACATCCAAGTAAAGATAGATTCTTACGATGATTTTTGAGACCTGGCGTGGTGTTGAGACCTGCGCTTGCTTGGTGCCAAAATCACTTCACAGAATCAATGCAAGTCTTTTTTTTGTTTTTGGAGCTTAGATTCTACATTGTGTCCTTAATGAGAATCAATCTGATGCATTGCAGCATGGTGGGATAGCATTTGTGTATTGGTGAGTTGCTGTCCTCATGTGGTGCTTTCTAGCAATGCCGAGGGACCCGTTTTTTTTTTGGTACGTGGCGACCAGGGAAAAGTCATGGGTCGGGCAGATCCTCTCGCAGGCACAATTTTGACGTCAATTTTCGCGCGAGCGCCTCCGGCATGACTCCATTGATGGAGGTTGGAGGGTTTGTCTTTGAAGCTCTGTGAACCTTGACCAACTGCACCGTTGTCATGCTTCCAATGATGAAGGTGACTTGGGAATATGCATGTACATACTGCATAAGGGTCTCTGACAGTGGGCGTTCAAGTGTTTGATCTCGGCGGAGGCGACGCGTTTTGGACACGTTTTTGGAGTTGAGCTTCTGATGGAGCTCAGAGCAGATCCTCAACAAATGAACGCTAGAGGCTGTGGCTGATAGAACTCTCCAAAAGGTCAGACTTGTAGATGAAATATGAGGATTTGGAGGATGTTTTTCGGTGCCACAACTCGCAGGTCACACAGCGTTGGACGTTGCTCGGTCCAAAGTGTCCGAGTACCTGGACTTCCAGGTGCAATGGATTTGGTGTTTTTGTTTTTTTCCCGGCAGGAGACCAAGGTTCTACCGCAAATGTTCCCATCCAATTCTGGGAAATTGATGTGCTAAAGCGACCTCCAAGAATTGGGGTTGCTTGACATCCCCACAAGTACTTGTGGTAAAATTGGAGATGATTTATGTGTTTGGGTGTACCGCTGTATGGGCATGGGCCAAAACTTAAGACCCTCCGGACTACACATTTTGGTCGGCTTTAGTATTATAATGTATTACATAACCATCCCTTTGGGGGGTACCCAACTTTGACGCTTCCATGCCAGTCCACTTTCCATACATTGTTCTGGCCGTTGGGAAATGAGACAGAGATATCATTTGGGTGTGTCTGCAAATAGGGGTGAAACCATCGATTTTCAGACCCTATCACATCAAGTTGGTTAGTGATTTATCGATTTATCCCACCATATGCCCATTTCTCTGTGAGTCAAATTCTCGTTTTTTCCCATGGATTTTGGGGTCCATCCCAGGAGATGCAATGCTCGGAGAATCGTCTCACAGCGGTGGAGGCCGGATAAAGTTTTTCCAGGATGATGTCATGTTTTTTTTGAAACCAACTTTCCATGGAAAATAAAAAAAAAAACTTCCAGGAATCCAGCTTTCCAATTTTCCGTGACAAAATGGTTTGCAGATTTCTTGTCGTGATCTCATTTTTCTGCAGGAGTGCATTGCGCGGGACCGCCAGCGCATTGCAGACCTGCTGATCCGCGGCTGTTAGCGAAAATCATCGAACCAGAGGAATCATACTGGCTGGGATATGGGTGCGTCTAAAATCTGAAGAACATCACAAAAATAGATGGCTTGTCATCATCATTCTGGATTAAAGTGGTCATAAATGGGGCATCCGCCATTTTTGGACAGATCCATAACACAGTCTTACGATTCGTTGTTAATAGCATTTCTCATTCTGGACGCAGCTTGGCCGTGGAGAAGACTACTTTGCGACCGATGCTTTTGGCTGCCAGGGACAATCACGCCTCTTACTGTATACTCAACATCATGTAGCAAACCTGGCTTTCGATCACCCAAACGAAAGCCACTGGCTGCGATCTTCTTCGCGCCGATGCGTATCAGCTTAGCATCCTTTGGGCTGCTGACCCTGACCCTGTTGCCCGTAGGAGAACTACTGCGCTTGCCGCAGCAGGGGTCCGTATGCGATGGGAACTGCCCCAACGGCTTAGAGTGCACATGCTTGGCTTTGAATCGTGGTCTTCGTATTTGTGAGCCAGAAGGTGGGGCCGCACTGTCGTTCCTCCTTGTGCGATAGGATGATCATCATCTGTCTCCACTTTTACACCACAGATTCTGTGACTTGCTTTCACACCTGAATTTTTCACCTATTTTTCACCTTTTCACCCCATTTTCGGGCCAAAATAGGGCGGCCTCTGGAGGCTTCCTATCTCCACCCAGCTATGCGGAAGCCTACGAGCGCCAGGTGCCTGTGAGCCCCGGCTGCCACTGGGCGCCAAGGCTATGGCGCCTCCGCCCCTGGTCCCCGGTGTCGCGATGGATCCCAGGGAGCAACCGGCCTTGAAGAGCTGGGCACAAGATGTGGGGAGAGGCACATGGTGACGATGGTGATGTGTTAAGGGCTGAACTGTCGGGAAAAACTGGGATAGACATGGACAATGTTTGAACTAAGTCATGATGCTTGATGATGTTTGATCATAGTTTTCTTGGCCCTGGAAAGGGCAGCTTGCAATTTTCGGCCGAATTCTGATTTTTTCCCTGGCAGGCTTCTATTCCCAGTACCTGCTGATCCATCATCCGGAGGACCAGCTGTTGGGGGTTCCATTGCTGGCCGGTCCCGACGTGTCACCGGACTACTTCCACCGAGCCGCCCGGACGCTGCGGCATATCCTGCTGGACGCGCTGTCCAGCGACACCCTGAGCAGCTTGGCCCACACCGGGGTCCGCGTCTTGATCGCCGGACCCAACGATGGCGACCTGGATTTGCTGAAAGCGAAGATGTTGTATTTTCTCTTTCATTAACTCATTTAACTCACCATTTGGGGAATCTATTATAATCTATTGGGTTTTTTTTTGATACATAAAAAAATGAACCCCTGGCCCGCAAATCCAAGGCGACGAAGACGAAAACGATGAAAACGATGAAAACGATCCATGGTTGAGACATCCAGAGTGCAGCAAACATTTCACCACTGGACTTGGAGGTGGCTCACCCCTCTTTCCATCCACCGGAGTTTATCAAGATGAGAGCCAAGTGACTTTGGTGGAGGAACTCTTGCATACCATTCAGTGCCTGGGTCGAGAGATTGAAGCTTTGGTTCTGAAAAGTCGCAGATTTAAGAGGAAAACTCACCAGCTGTATTTTCATGTATTTCAAATAGTTGCAAAATACTTGTAAATCTTTCATTCTCAAGCCACTGATTTGACCCAACGCTCTGATCTTTGCAGGTATTGTGCGCTGTCTCCCCGCAGCGTGTGCATGTACCACAAGGCCTATCAGCATGCCATGCGGCATCACCTCTACACCACTGATGGCTCCGCAGAGGAAGTGGATGGCGAGCCAGTGCCTACCGTTCAAGCCGATGAATATTTGGCCATGGCGATGCATCGATGGTTTGGCAGTGTGGATGGGAAGAATGAATACAAGGTGCCATGATGATCCATGATGTGCTGCCAAATGGCTGCCATTTTGGGGCAAAACTGCTGCAAAACTGCAAAACTGCAAAACTGAATCTTTGCCTGGTCGCGATGTTGTGAGGGAGTTCAACTCATTTTTTCCTTTAAGACTTAAGACTTGATGGATCTTGATGGATCCTGGTGGTTTGGATCCTGTGCTTCGCAGGTTCCGGGAAACACCGCAGATGCCACGGGCCGGCAAGCGCTCCAGGAACAGGACCGGAGGGGTGTCTAGTGGCATTTCTGATTGGGGCTTGTTGAAGACTTTGTTGCTGTAATAGATAGTCATGGTCGTGAGTCATAGTGCTTAACTAAGCCGATGTGTTTTTTTTGAACCTTGTTGAACTCATAGACAGCTCCGAGGATCCAAAGGCCTTCTGCATTTTGTCCAGCATTTTTCGTGCGGACGATGCTTGGAACCCGGATGAGACCTTGGAACCCTGGGCCAGCCATGGAAATCGGAAGATGGATCTGAGTGAAGTTCAACGCTTTTGCAAACCCGTGCGGTGCCACAGAAATTCTGGGCAGGACTGGGTCGATTTCATGGATTGCTCGGGACAATCCTTTGCGGAAGCTGTTGGCATCATCACACAGTTTGAGAGGGGTGCATCAAGATGCATCAAGTATCATTTTTTTCAGATACAGTCAGTGCATTTTATCCCCAGCCATGGCCCAGTTTTCTCAGGCTCCTTAGGTCATCCCTGCCACAAGAAACTTCGACTAGTTCAAAGTTGGTTGTATCCACATGCAGCTTCTGTTTCATGCATTGATGGCTACGGAACCATTTATTCCAGTTGCAAGTGGGTCGACAACCCCAAGTTCTGGGGCAGATCTCCCTGATTTTCAATCACATGGAGGCCGAAATGGGATAGAAAAAGAACGAAAAAGAAACAAAACAAAACACACATATATCATATATCGCATATGTATACATAGTATATACTATATATATATATATACTATGTATATATATATATATATATATATATATATATATGCAAATATGATATATATATATACACATGCATGTATCATGGTATACTATCCATCATCGCCTTTCAAAGATTTTAAAATGCAGAAGATGTGGAAACACGTACTGCCGCCGCCTTGGTGCCGCCCAGGTCCTAGAAAAGTTGGCCATGGGGTGTCCCAAAAGTAGCATCTCCTGGCCCAGCACCCGGCCGCGGATGATTCCATGATGCATGGAATATGGCTATGGATCAATACCTATTAATACCATTTTTAGTGGGATGAACATCCATTTACCAGCTATTTTGATGTGAACAGAAGGGGTACAAGGTTTTGACACACTGCTATATCTTCCAATACATGGAATGGGAATGTGCGAATGCCAAAAACATCCAACACTTTTCCGCTTGTGAAGCTGGAGAAGATGTTTCTGGCATTTTTAAAAGACATCGGAGCTTGTCACATCAATTTTTGCTGTAGAAGTGTCTTCCTGAGTTCGCTCGCGAGCCTTCATGTGTTGCGCCGGCATGGCACTGAGCAAATCCAAAGTGGCCGTTGGCCATGTAATTAAGCTAGAAATACATTGAATGGCATGGCATGGAGGTCAAAATGACGACCAAATCTTGAAGGATTGGATTCGGACCATACCCATTTCATCCTCCCTAGCAAGAGTAGATGTCAGGACAGCTGTTTATGTGGATTGACGGGTACGGAAAGGAAGGAAAAAGGAGCTGCAGTTTCTGACAGTACAGGGCACAGCCACCACCGAGCTTTTGAAGTTTCCTTGTGTGGCAGCTGGGCATCATTGGAGTAAAAGGATTTGTTGTTTGACCGTTCAACGTCCTGATGCATCCATGGTTCACAGCACCCCAACATGGTGTTGGAATGCGCGAGGGACTGTGCGGAGATGGCAAATCATCATTGAATCAACAGCTGAAACGACACCAACGGATTGGCATCAGTCAGTATTTGTGTCAATATTTTGCAGTTTAAGCACTGAGCAGAGTATTTGTGTCAATATTTCAGTGTCACTGAGCAGCCCTCGTGCCTGCACCGTGAAAGCGACATGTGGGGCTTCTCAGGGGATAGGGGCAGGGCCGTGGGTGATCGGTGGCCGCTGGCATCGCCGAGGCCGCCGCGGCGCAGGAGCGCTGCGGTGCCAGCGACCCAGGTCGCAATGCCGCCATCGTGGATGATCCAAGAGGCCTGGCCTGTCATTACCGACCACACTAACCCCACTAGCCATCTATAGCCTATTTTTTTATTCATTTTATAGTAATGTATAGTATTGTATAGTATACTTATATACTTATATAATCTTATATACCATACAATTATTGGGATACCCAATTTTGACCCATACCCCCATATGATCAATTTTCATCTATAGCCATTTCTTCTTGGGGTCAGGTCCATTGTAAATCTGTGCATCAACACCTCAGGCTGCTCGGGCTGCCAAAGAGGCTGTGGCCAAAGAGGCTGTGGCCAAAGAGGCTGTGGCCAAAGAGGCTGTGGAGGCAGATGCAGTGAATATGGATTCATTCCAATCCCTTTGAAATTTGGGTCTCAAAACTGGAGAATTCGGGATTCCCCCCAAGATATAGCAAATTTCATCTGAAAATGATGATAAGCCACTGGATTTTTGGGATACTTATTGGATTTTAGGATACCCCATTTTTTAGCCACGCATACAAATGATTATAAATGTCTCTTCGACCGTCCAGGAGCTCCGAAGAGTCCAAAACAGCCGGCAACTCATATCTGTTCTGCTGTAAGTGGAGGAATATTTCTTACATTTTCAAAATATGTTGTAACTACCAAACAACGTAGTTTTTCCGAAAAGTATTACAACCTATATCTATAGCCACCATTTGACGGCATTTTGGAAACGGAGAACCATTGTGGCGTTTGACTTTTGGGGCCCGTTCCTGTTCTGGCTTTGCCTAGGTCCAGGAAGATGCAAATCTCTGGTGCGCAACGACCGCAGCTATACTGGAGGAATTGTGGCATGGACGTCGGACAGTGCACATGACATATATTTGGAAAAAAGATATCTAGCAACCCCATACCGCTGAAGAGAGATCCAGTACAAAAGCAGGGGTTCTGGGAGTTTCTCATCATTAGGGGATGGGACCTGTCAGGTCACCAAGACATGTGACAACCTCCATGTCGCAGCTTCTGAACTTACACCGCTCAGCGCAATCCTGGAGAAAAGCCATAGCCCCTGGAGGTGAAACCGGACTGGAGCCGAACACATCGGAGTCAAACCTTCGATTTCAGACAATACTCAAGAGTGTACACCTAACATCACCTAACTTTCATTCTCACCCAACCTACATGCCCCATGTTTGATTTTCGTAAATCCAGCTTCAGCAGAAGAAGGTTACAGCGACACGAGATGACAACTGCCAGTGGCACACAGCAGATCTTGCGAATCCTTGATTGCTTGGCCAATCTCCGGCCGCATCCACCTGTGAGGACTGTGAGTTGAGAATGTGTCATTGTGCCAAAAGAGTCGGTCGAAGATGGCTGTTTGATGTTTACAGAACCTGTTACCAGAGGTCAGACAGCACGATAGCCAGTTAAGTTTTCGTGTTGCGCAATTGAGCCTTCACATCCGTTAATATTTCGCAAATGCTGAGGGATCCTTTTGACAGCCCAGACAGTCCGCAAAAAAACACATTTGGCCTTCATCCTCTCAAATTTTGTCACAAGTTCGAGAACATTGCGGATGGTTCCTTTGGGCCGCTGCAGGAATGGCGCAAACGTTTGGGACTTAAGCGCTTCATCCAGTAAAAGGTATTGGAAGCAGACCTCCAACAGCGAGGAATAGATGGATAGGGGGAATAGATTTCCTCACCACAGAAAAACTATGTGAATTCTGAATTCCCATCATCCCATCTCCAGAAAAAAATCGATTCCCATCCATTCCCATCCCAACTGGAGTTTGTCTTTCCTTTCCGACTTGTTTTTTCGTTGCCGATTCCTACCCTGCCACCGTAGGTTCAATGGTATCGTGACCGCCTGGGATGAGAGTCAGGGCTATGGTCTAGTGAAGCCGGATGGGGTTCAGGCGCCTTTGTCCGCATCGGGTTATGGGGGTGTTGGATATAATTCCCAGTGCGTATGTAATTAGTAAGCATGGATAGGATATACGTATAATTATATATGTATAATTATGTATAATTATGTATATAGATATATAAATCCAATTTTAAACGATGTTTATTGATAGTTCACACAGTTCTAAATGGGATAAACCGCATTTTCGATTGGGATATCAGTGTCAGCACTTTACCGACTGGGACGCACATCCAAGTTGCCAAGTTGCGGGCATTGGGGCCATGAGCTGACATCTTGCATCCAAAGCTAAACTGGTCAATCTTTGTGCATTGACAGTCGGAGGCATCGGAGTTCGCAAGGGTTTGTAGATCTTCCCATATGCTTTGGGCAATTTGGAAAGCATCACCCGATGGTTGAAACGGGCCACTGACCCAGGACGGAGCCCTTGACATCATCGTGCGTCGAATGGTGCTCTGGAAAAAATATCTGGGATTTGGGGAAGTCCTTGGAGGTCCTCAAAGCCATTGATTTCCATTCTTGATTTTCCTTTGAACATCGATGATTCCATCCATGTTTCCGGGTTTTTCCCTTGATAGAAAATTCGTGGGATCCAAAAATTAGATCACCCAAAATTTCATTTTTTTTTTTTCAGCATTCTCTTCACGCCCGGTCGATGTCTTGTGCCCGGTCGATGGTGGGATATCAGGTGCTGGGCGACCAGCAGATCTGCCCCGGCTGCACCGTGCAGTTGGAGGCAGATCTCTCCGAGGCGTGGCGGGTTTTTGCTGCATCGGCCAATGTACTCGCCGTATATATAATATTATATATACAACACTATTATATATACAATAATATTATACATAATAATAATATTATTAATATATATATAATACATACACATACATGCACATACGTTACATACATCTAGATTGCACATTTCTGTCATATGACATTTCATGGTACCATTCGCAAATCTGATGATTTTTCAGTTTTCGTGCTGGCCACGTCGTCCAGGACGCTGGTTCCACCTAGATCGCCGCCAGGCCAAATCGAGCTACGAAGCCACGAAGTGTGTGGTGGTTGGAGCACCCATGATGGCCCAGCAGGTGGTGGATGGTCCTATGGTGGGTCGAAGGTCGAACCAAAATTATATGTGTTTTTAATTCTATCCAGTCACCCATTAAAACAGTGGGTCCACTGATTTTGACTTGGCTTCTCAATCTGGGTGGGCCAACTAAAGCCTTCTGCCGTGAAGAGGGAACTGCTGTGTTGATGTTATAGGGGCTCCCACGAGTCGCAGGTTGGGTTCGATGAACATCTTACAAACCATACATCATCGGTAAAGCCATGCTTTCCTGCTTTCCTCTACATGTTTCGTCTCAGTGCTGCTTCCTCCACCTCGCCCTAGTGACAGCAGGAATTGATAGACCCTTTGGACCCTTTCACCAGTTCAATCACCTCCATGCCAGGGACAAGTACAAGCAGACGGCTGCAATGGCTGTGCAGGCTATGGCGGAAACTGCTGTGGAGGTTGTGGCCAATGCGGAGGATGTGGTTGCGGCTGCAACGCATGTCAAGGATGCGGTGGCTGTGGCCAATGTGGATGTGGTGGCAACTGTGGATGTCAAGGATGTGCCGGCGGATGTCAAGGATGTGGCGGTTGTGGATGTCAAGGATGTGGCGGTTGTGGATGTCAAGGATGTGGTGGTTGTGGATGCCAAGGATGTGGCGGTTGTGGATGCCAAGGATGTGGTGGTTGTGGATGCCAAGGATGTGGTTGCGGCTGCGGAGGATGTGGCGGTGGTTGTGATGGGGGAGGCTGCTGCGGTGGATGTGGCTGTGGCTGCGGCGGTTGCTGCGATGGCTGTGGCTGCGGCTGCGGTTGCCAAGGATGTGGAGGCTGCGGTTGCCAAGGCTATCAAGGATGCGGTGGCTGTGGCTGTGGTGGTTGTGGATGTCAAGGTTGCCAGGGCTGCCAAGGATGTGGAGGCTGTGGCTGCCAAGGATGTGGAGGCTGTGGCTGCGGCGGCTGCGGCGGCTGTGGATGTGGATATGGCTGCGGCTGCATGGGCAATGACATGGGTTGCGGCATGCAAGGCATGCAGGGCATGCAAGGAATGCAGCAAATGGGCAATGCCTGCATGAGCGGCATGGGTTCCGTCCTCAGTTTCATGAGACCTTTCCTGTATTCATGACATCAGAACCGTGAGAACCTGTTGATTTTGACCATTTGTAGCAACGCTTGGAATAACTTCGACTTCTTAGGTGGCAAAGGGTCCAGTGGCTACGGCAAGGCCGGTCCACCTGGCAGGCCGCGGATCCGGGGATGTGAGACGGCCAAAGTCGACCCAAAGTGGAGCATGGAGTTTTCCCTCCCATTGGCAAGTGGATTTCTACAAGGTATGTTTGTATAGATAAATCAGTGGCGATCACTCCATCCTCTTCCAAAAGTCACTGCTCTGAGTGAATCAACCTTCAACCGTCCGCCATTGATGGTTGACAATCCACGACCCATATTACTGTTCGCCCCTCGCCAGGGTCACTCCCATCTTTCAGGAACGATCCCTGCGAGAACCTTTTTGTGACTGGATTGTCAGGGGCACTCAGCTGGCTGGAGGTGCTCCAAAAATCCAGTTGTTTCGGTTTATCATCACTTTCCCACTAAGGTTGCTATGTTGCGGATTTTTGGGTATCCCGATGTTGCAGGATTTTTCTGCATAACCCAGCAGTTGAACTTTGGGAGAACAGGACTTAGCAGAAGTGTTTCAGACTGAGGGTTGTTTAGCACCAACTGCTGCAGAGTTGGATGGCCAACTGAGGCCGCCTGAGATTGACGAGAGGGGCTTGAGGGAATTGTTCACCTACTACGGAACGGCCAGGGAACCAGTGGGGTCGTTTGATCCGATGCTGATACCCTTGGAGCTTCCAGCAGTGGGAAAAAAGAAGCCACAAAAAGTTAGAATTTTGGATCCTGGAACCAACAAATCCTGGGGTGCCCTGCAAACCATTGGATGCTGACCTTCGGTACAATGAAAGAGGATGACAGGATGACCAACGAATCACCTGTGAAGTTGGCCTCGTGGATTGCCGAGGTGGTAAGATGCAAGGTCTTGCCCAACAAGGGCCAGATGGACCGTGCGGGGTTGGTGGAGATGATTGACGTAGACCCTTGGACTGATGGAAACTGGGAAGGGGAATCGATGCATAGGGCGAACTTTAAGGGGCAGCAATTTCTCGGATCCATACCTTGATGGTTGTTGGAAAAGCCATGAGTGTGTCCTGGTGATTTCAGCATGTTCAACTCAAATTCTTGTTTTTCCATGGGATTATTACACAAAGTACTTCAATATTCTTCAATATTCTTGAGATGGATTGCTCAACATCAACCACCGGTGGTCCTCTCGGTCCGACCTTGGTCCCTAAGGGGCAAGCGGCCTGGATCGTGAACAACCTGAACGGGTGCACGCCGGCATGTCCTTCAGGTATGGGTCATGGAGTACCAATGGACCCACAGAGTTGGTCATTTTCACTCAGCCATCGATTCGAGGTTAGACATTTGACCCACAAGCAGGAGATTCCGCTGTGCAAATTTAGGAATTCTTGGGTTCAAAAAAAATGCTGTGCGAAACTCCAGCTTTTATTGAGCAGATCCTGCCCTTTTTGACTAAGGCAGGCTGAGTCACCAAATTTTGCGCCAGGAACACGCCGGCCGGTTTGACCTCACCCATCAAAGTGGTCTTCTCCCAGTCCCAGCGGGGCAAGGCGACTTTTTTTCACCAGGTCTTTTTTTGGGTTAATTACCAGGATTTTTATGGGATTCAATGGGATTCAATGGGGATTCAATGCCACTAAATGGGATTTCATCAGTCAAAATGGGGGAATTTCAATGGGCAATGCTATGATAAACCCTGGGATTTCGAGAGCCTCAGATAGCCCATTTCGAGACAACATGGTTAGTGTTTTGATGGTCCCACCCCATTTTGTAACATTTCTAGTTGCAGGAAATACATACACATAATATACACACATACATATATATATATACACATACATGCATACACATTATATATATACATATATGTATACATATATATATATATATATACATACATCCATGCATACATACATGCATACATATATACACACATCCATGCACACATACATGCATGCATGCATACATTACATTGCATTATATTACATTACACTACACTACACTACATTACATTACATTACATTCCATTCCATTACATTACATTACATTACATTGCATACACACACACATAATATATATATACACATATATATATATATACATGTTATGCCGCATGATCTACCTTGGTCACTCCAAATATAGGTACATATCATATAGGATTCCTCGCTGTCTTGTGGCCCCCGGCATCGGTTCGATGCCGCTGCGTAGGGTGCATACCGTCAATCGCCTTATGACCAACCGCAGCGGGGCGCCTCTGTGAGGGTTCAGCATATGTGACGTTCCTCATGGGATAGAGTATATATATATGTATATGTATGTTAAGTAGATCTTACTTGAGACTCTCCACTTCCACCGAAGATCATGTTATTCAAATATATTCAAATGATTTCCAATTTTTCTGATGTTTTGAAAGACCCCTGTGCCTCGAGCGCCCTGAAGATCTCACAATGCCATAGCTGGCTGAGGCCCGGAAACTTCTTGGCGGGCCTGGAGATCAAACTGGCCACCCACACCAATGATGCTGGAAATAAGCTTTGGGTGGGACAGATCCCATTGGGAACCAGCAAGGACCCAGACTTGTGTTGCTGATGCATCCCATGAAAATCCTTCACAAATCCGTAAGGTTGATGGGAATATTCGGAATATCAATAGTTTCATTTTGGTTATAGTTATATACATAAAATATTTAGATCTCCAATACATAGTGACATAGGCATAATATGGCATCATTGTTGGTAAAACTCCAAGCTTTTCTTTCGTTGGCGTATGTTGGCGTTGTCTTACGTCGATCAGGACGTGTTGTGGCACGAGTTCACCAAGTTTGGTCCTGCCCGGGGATCCCGAAACTCCAGCAATGTTCGCCGTGAACGTTTCAAAACCCACAAGGGACACAAAAAAGGTGGGTTGAACATGGTTGAACCACAAATGCCCTGTGAAAGTGCTACTGTTGAAGTTGCTTTTGGCATCTTTTGGCAGGAAAGATGGAAACATGTTGTCCTTAGGTCCAAGACGTCTACATAAGAGATGATGGCAAGGTCTACGGACGAATGTCCCTGGGTGGCAGTCTTTTGGCAGTTCTGGTCTTGATCAAAATTATTATTATTGTATTATTATTGTTTTACTATTGTATTTTTATTGTTTTACTATTGTATTATTTTTGTATTCTGATTGCACTATTATTGTGTTACGATTGTATTATGATTGTATTATGATTGTCATTATTATTATTATTATCATTCCAATTGAAGCAAAACTGGATTTTTTGGGATTGTAAGCTACCCCATTGTTTGGATACCCAACGATTTTTGTCCCGAACCAAACTGCCATGTTTGTTTCGAAGAGATCGCCATTGTTGTTCGGTTATATGATCATACTTTTTTCGATTCGATCCCCATATTTCTTGTTAGTTGAATCACTAACAGGCATTTAATCTCTCACTGTGTTTTGATTACATCCCCATACTCGCTCATACTGCCCGCATGGTTCATTTATATGCCCGTAATATACCCCCCCAGGCTTGTTGGATGTTGACTCCCCATATATTTCTCGTTGGATGTTGAGTGATTCGGGACCGCGCAGGTGGGGCTTCATCACCTTCGTGGACGCCAGTGGGGCCAATGAAGCATTGAGCGCCTTCCAGTCCCTTGGCCGTCGTGGCTGGGGATGTAGTCAATGTAGTAATACTCGGTAAAAACATGTAAACATGTGATCAACATATATCGAAATGATCAGTGGTTCCTACATTCTGACATGCTGATCCAAATCCATGTGCGCCCCAAAAAGGGCTACGAGAAGGGGTGTGCCACGCAATTTAATACAATTCAGGCAATTCCCTTCAAACAAGCGGCATGGAAAACTCGCTGATCACTGGGGGTATGACTGGGCTTGCAAATGCTTATGAAACTGGTCTTGTGGGAGTTTACATCCCGACATTTCATCTATTCTTGGGTGCCATATGTTGGGACGATGGGGCTGCACCAGGGTATTTTCATTGAAATAACACAATGCCCATTTGATACCTGGCATCCAAATCGACTGAGGACTGGTGCTTTCAACTCGGGTAACCAGGCCAGCAATGGGACGGATGGGACGGCTTCCGCTGTCTTCTGAATTTGAAGGTTGGTTTGAAGACAGAGAGTTGTTGGCTATCCAAGGTCTAAATTTCTCTTTGACTCATGTGAATGAAACACAGACAGGTAGACTCAGGTAGACGGTAGATGTATTCTGACTTCTGGTGAAAGCAGACTTCTTGTTTCGCAGAGTGATTGCTGCTTCTTGCACTCGGTTTCACAGCTTGCACATAGCCAGTCCCCATGAAACAGGATACATCAGCAACAGCCACCATGAAAAGAACAGTTGGACACATTTTTGTGGATATCAGTTCAGTTGAACTTTGAACCCCTTCGATTTGTCAGATGCTTGCCACAAAGGTTGGTAGAATTGCCCGTGCAACGCAAGCTTACCCGAGACCACACTTACCTTCACCAGAAAGCTCATTCCAACAAAACACTTTTCAAGATTGAGAATCATGACTACTTCCCAACAACCAGCAGCCCTTAAAACCATTCTACAACCATATAAGTTGAAGCATCTCATGTGACAGAAACACATGAAGCTGTGACTGGCTGCCAATGGAGCTGGAAAGCTTGCTGGAGGAGTACCAGGCTGATGGTTGCATCTTTCCAGCTCCTTGGCGACATCAGACAGCTGAATTATTGATATGGATGAACCTTGGGAATGTCTATTCTGAATTCTCGCCTGCCATTTTGGGGATGTGAGCTACCCTCAATCTAACCCGGCAGAAAATCCATGAGATTCCCCATTGATAAGCCCTGATGTATCCAATTCATGAAAATCTACCATTGACAGTCATACAGTCATACACGATATATGGATACACACACATACATATTCATATATACATATTCATATTATAGTAATATGTCTGTGTATATATATAATATATATATATACACAATGTATATGTATTTATTAAAAAAAAACAACATTTGCAGATGATTTCCCCATCCCAAAAAATACGCGGGGAACTCCCCGGGCTGCCGAAACGAGGTGAAGGGCCTGTGCTCCGCCGAGCGCTTGGATGAGATCGATGCCTTGCTGTCCAAGTTGGTGGCGGATCGACCACAGGTGGGGCATGTGAGGATTGCTCAAAATCATCGAACTACATGGGGATTATAATCATCCCATTTTCATAATCATCCCATCACATCGTGCATTCGAATCCTATTCTAATCCATGATTTGAATGGATTTGATAGGATTAGAATGCACAACGAATCGGATGTACTTTGATGGGATTTCACCAACCGATTCTGATACAATCTCGTATTTCAACATTTTGCGGACTGGACAATCACAATTTTTGAATAGGCAAATCATCGAACTAAATGGGCAATTTTGCATATGTTAAGTAACCAGAGGGTAGCGGTTTCACATGGTTTATAAAGGGATGGGACCCCCATGGATGGATTGAGAACGGATGGTTTATATGGTTGGATCAATCCGAAACGGGCTGTTTGATGCGAATCATGACCAATTTTGTGGGTCCACGAACTTGATCAAGAAATCTGACATACTGTAACCCCCGAGAGAAGGAAGATTAAGACTTAAGAAGAAATGCAGCTTGATGCAGCATGCACCTTTGATATCCTTTGATTAGTGCCCAAACAAATCTCAAACATGACTTGGATACATCGTCACATCCAACAGAAGATGTTTTTCAGGAGTTCTTTTTCGTCATCATCACGAGGTGGAGAAAGGCGATGAGCAAAACTTGGCCCCGGAGGATTTGTTGAACTTGCATCTCACATGCAAGGAGACGGATGACGGGGAGACCTGAAGTGGGATGCTGCTTGCCTGGCTATCTCTTGCAGTGCCATTTTTTGGGATTCTGATTCAATGCTTTTGGCTGTCTGCGGAGTCTTTCAATAGCAAGTGGCATGCAACATGTTGTGGATGAATTCGCACTGTGCTACTAGCAATATCAACTGACACTTGCAAGAAATGATCTCAACAAATGACCTCCATTGACCTCCATAAAAGATTAAAACCCCAAAGGAATGTGTCACACCCAAAGATGTAACATATAACAATGTACCCTTACTGCCAGCTCCACAAAAATTGAGGAGGTGCTGGAGCTTTGCCGGGAGCCGTCCGTGTTGCGTTTGGCTGCGCTCATTTTGGGAACTGAGGACCGGTTGGGGATCTGTGGACTGGTTGAGGGGGGGAATATGTCTAATTCTTGGTGAACATCTCATGGCTGATGATCATTTTATTGGTAAAACATTGGATTTTTTGGGTATCCCGGCATACAAAACCATGAATTTGTTGCTGGGAGTTGGAAACATCAAAATGAAGGGCGTTTTGCTAGGAAGGGTGCTTGTTTCATGAATGTGGAAGGGACATCTTGTGTGGGAGCAGTTTTCGGAAGGAATTCAAGTGACGTGCTTTTTCAAGCATATCATGAATATTTTTGGTAACATGCTTTGCCAAATGATGGTTACAATGAAGCCCTTAACAGTGCTTTACAGAAGATTACATTTTTTTTCTGGTCGATGTTTCACGCAGAACTTGAAATGCTTGTGCTTGCTTCCAACCCACACGTGGACAACAAAACGCCTTGGCACCTTCGCTTCGGGCGGATTCCAAAATTTTCTCTGGTGAGGACCTGAGCGTTTTCACCTCACGAATCCTCTGCAAAGAACCCGGTACGGGCAAGGAAATTGTGTGGCATCAGGACAGATGCGTGGGTTTCTAAAGAAACATCGTCAGATGTGTTTATCTTGCAGCAACCACCATTTGCATGTGGATTGTTCAGGATTTTGGAATTTTAAAGCATGCATTGGAAATTCATGATATTTCCATATGTCTCCCCGCGCCCTGTCCGTTGCAGGACTCCAACTACTGGCCGTTGACCGATCCGGCGAACCCAAAGCCTTCGTCCCAGCTGACTTTGGAGGACGTGGCGCCTCAGGTGACCTCGCTGTGGCTGGCCGTGGATCGGGTCAGGGAGGACAACGGCGCCATGGAAGTGCTGACCTTCAGGGCGCAACCCGAGAGCTGCCAGATGTTGCCACAGGAATTTATTGTGGATGCTGGGGGATCTACAGATGGCTACCTGGAGATATTATGATGATAGATGGGATATGAGTGGATGGGGGGATGGATGGAATTGGATGGGCAGTTTGTAAGTGCTGAGGTACTGATGTTTGATGGTATTCAAGGGGGTTACTGGCTTACTACATGTATCTACATGTCCCTTGATGGTTTTGGGATGCAAAGGTAAGGTTTGCCTTGCTCCCTTGTGTTTGGCCAGAGGTTTTGATAACTTCAACCTCTCCCTGGACGAGTCCAAGCTGAACGTCGGCAAGCGGCGGAGGGTCACCATCCAGCGGGGCGAGGCGGAGTTCCATTCGGCCTACACCATCCATCGCAGCGACCCCAACCGCAGCACCATGCGACGTCTGGCGTGGATTGTGCGCTACTGCGCCACAGGGACGCGGGTGGTGCCAGGGGTCCGAGGCTCCTTTGATGAAGGCTACCGGCTGGTGCCGGTCATGGGCCGAGGCGCCGTGGAACTGGAAGGATTGCATTCGGTGGACGACAAGGAGGATGGCCGGGTGGTTCGCAGCATCTATGCTCCATGTTTTGGAAATGCTGTGAAGGAGTTGAAGAAGTGAGATGGCCATTGATCGTCACGACAAAAGTTGCGTAGCTTGTGCTGGAGCTTCGCGTGCGTTTCTTGAAGATGTGGCAGATGTTCATCAAAAAGGATCAAAATCATAGTTTCCAAAATGTTCCCAAGAAAGAGACGGTTCTGAGCATTTTCCATGCCATGTCGCCCCATGTCAGGCCGGTGGCATGCCAATGCCGGGCGGCCCCATGCCCATGGAGCAACAGCAACAGTCTGTGCCTCAGGTGCTGCTAATGCCACCATAGCGATACCCCAGGAACAAACCATTTGAGTCCTTTGTGTGGTATCCCACAGCTTTAACAGCTTCAGAACGGAAGACTGATGAATTGCCAGGACCAAGAAACGCAGATCTTAAGGTAGATCCATGAAAGTTCGACATTTCCCACGTGCTTTCATGAGCATCCAGATGCATCCAGATGCATCCAGTTCCAAACTCTAAACTGTAGGCCCTTGCAAGTGCGCCCGCGTGCTGACAATCCCTGCAAGCGCGGATGCTGAGCTGTGTGATTGAGCGCGACTTGAAATGCCGATCGGAGCATCCATCCCTGAAATGCAAATGTTTGTCGAAATGGTCATTTTCTTAGGTAGCAAATCATCACATTTTGGGGATACAACAGTTTGATCAGTTTGACCCATGCCCAAATTGGTTTGATTGGCCCAAACCCATGCTTTTTCAGGATGTTTTGAGCCCTGGAATGGCAGCATCTAGCAAGAGTCACCAGCGGACCGTGCCACAGCCGATGTGTGTGACCAGCAGAGGTTGTGGGTGGGTGGCATTCCTCATGGTGCGACGCAGAACAACTTAAGAGATGAGTTTAGCAAAGTTGGCGAGGCGCAAGGGGCGGGTGTGGATGGCATGTGCCATGCCATTGCAATGTGGCACCAAGTTGCACCAAGATGCACCAAGATGCACCAAGATATGGAGCAGTTGGAGCTTGGATTTGCCAATTCAAGATGTCGCATTTGGAACTTTGCGCCTCACGTCCTAACGAAGGTGAATTTCAGCCTTTCAGCGTACGGATACGACATGTGATTTGAAACGTCCGGACAAAGCGGACATGGATCTCCGGGGGCGACGACTCACTAAGTCATCGGTGCCGACCTCACCCTGGACAAATGTCATAGTCCAGCCACAGTCAACAGTCATAAGATGTCATAAGAGTCATGAAAAGATTGGTGTGTATGAATGGTTGAGTTCCACTACATAATCATGCTTCCCACGTGTTTCCAGCACAAGTTGCAAGCGTGGTGTGATGTTTGTCATGTGTGAAACTTGCAGGCTTAGATTCTGTTTTCAGACTGCAGCCTGAAACCTTCCCTTTTAGGGGTGACAATACAGACAGCTACTTGAATGACTGAGACAAGGTTAAGCGAAATACGCTTGTGAGGGCCTCAAGCATACATGTATGGCATTCATGTAGAGTATCATTTCGGGTAAATGTAGGCCATTTTGAAAGATCAAAATTGCGACAGTCTGCTCTGCCACTCCATGCAAGAAGCAGTGGCAATTGTCGACCAACTCGCGATAGATAGTCTTGCAAATATCCCAGTTTCAGCCAAGAAGCCGAGGTGATTTGTTGGACGACTTTTTCTCAGCGCATCTTTTTTCCATAGGGGCAGAAACATGTGACAGGAACGTTCTATATGGCGCCTATGGTTATGAATATGACAGAAAGTGGGTACCTGCATTCAAACATATTGATGTCAGTGCAAGGGCAAGCACAGAATGCAGATTTCAAAGATTTTCAACATATCAGGTGTATCATTTCAATCTCAGATCCTTTGTCATTAGGATGGTCCCGGATTGACCGGACCCTCCGCAGCTGGGTGTGAGTGGAACTATGCCAACGGGCCAACGGGGCAGAACTACTTCGATGTGCCATGGAATCCTAGATGCCAGTGAAAGCACCGTCTGGTATGTTGAAGCATGAAAAGTCAAATGATGAAAATGTCAAATGTTTCAATGTGGCAGTTTTGAATGCACTTGAAAAATTGAAACATATTTTGTGGCAGCAACAGCATTGGATAGTGCAGTGACCGTGAGGAATTCCGATGGCCCCTCCAGTGACTGCTGGAGTTGGCCCGCCAGCCTTCACATAGCGTGAATGTTTGCATCGTACATTCAGTTCAGATCAGTTCAGTGTGTATTCACAAACTACCGATGCATCGACAGTGCCATTCCAAAAGCGCTATGGTTTCACAGCTGACACAGTGATACTGCCATGCGACACCACATGTCCCGGTCATTGGCTGCCCCCGACCGTGCCGACCGTGGGGCCCCTGGGAGGTGGTAGATGTCTTCCTGAAAGATGATGGGCAACGCACCGGCCGACTGCCACAGCCTAAGTCTGGGGGATAGGCTTGGCAGTGGGAAGAGTGATGGACTAAGGACTAAAGTTGTGTCTCCTTAAGACGGGTGCAGTTTTTTGTCGAAGTCTGGGCACTTCCTGTATTGACCAAGTACATGCATTGATGGTGGAGCTCGCTTGCTCAACAGTCGCATGGTTTGGATTCTTGCCAAGGACCCTGTGCTCCCATTGATTATCCAGTGCAGATCGATCAATGCAATTTCTTGGACATCCTGCACGCTTGTTTGCTTGAGATAAACATTTCCCCAGCTTGCCAGCAAACACGTTTGAAGTTATTTTTTTCACCACCCACATGACTTACGCGCCCATGCTATCAGCATCCAGCCATGACGGAAGTTGATAGCTCCGACCACTCCAAACGTCATCCGCTGAGAGCTCCCGCGGATGCCATGGCATTGGGCAACTTCTGCGATGGCAGCCACAGCGGTATGACACTCAGTCGCCCGCAACAGGGGATTTCAATCAAGCTTGACCAACAGTTTGATAGTGAAGATAATGATATCTTAAGTACCATAAAATGGTGCGTTTTAATTTATATATTGTGCATGTCTATACACATATATCATACGTATATTAATGTGTGTGTGTAATATATATATATATATATACACATACATCTCTCTTTCTCTATATATACATATATATATATATATGATATGTATAATACATATGTATAATACATACATGTATATATATATACATATGTATATATATATATATGTACATATATATATATTATACGTATATTAATGTGTGTGTAATATGTATATATATATACACATACATCTCTCTTTATCTATATATACATATATAAATATATGATATGTATAATACATATGTATATATATATATATACATGTATATGTATATATATATATAGATATGTATGTATATGGTCAGGGGTCATTTTTTTTGTTGGCTAATGGGGCCGTGGATGGATTGGGCATTATTACCGAAAACCAATCCTTTATACTCAATATTGACCATTTTGACCCGTACCCGATTGAAACCATTTGCAGGTGTTGCTTGCGCCGCAAGCTCAGTCTGATTGGTGCCAGTTTTCATTGGAATTGAGCAGCTCTCAACATCCAAAGGCCGTATTAAAGGCAAAGTAAGAGCACAAGAGGGATCTCTGATCATGATGGGCCTGGAACAACTTGGTGCCTTTTCGAAGACAAGACCAATCTCATTCAACGTCTCATAAATTTCAGTGATATCTGACATTTCTGCTTCCGTGCAGCGGTACAACTGCCAGGCTGCAAGTGGCTTTGGTTCTCTCAGAGTATGCTGAGCCCCTTGCCGGGGGCCAAGTCGGCTAGGTGCTGCAACGGAAGGATAAGGAATAGCGACTAGAGGACTTCTGTCATGTTTGGTGCTTCCCGAAGTCCAAATCTTGTTTGAGAGCTGTTCCAATCATCATTGTTTCCTTGAACAAGAACATCAACACATCAGTGTTTTGGTGAAAGTTTCGCCTCCTTGACTGACATAGAAACTGTTCATATTAAAAACAAGACTGTTTTTAAAGTGGTTTCCCTACAGACATTGGATGGTCCATCCGAAAAAAGGACAACAATTGGTGGGGGGTTTCACAGCCACTCAACGAAATGTTAAGACCATTGCGTCCGAGATTCAGGTTAATGACCAAGCCCAACTAAGGTGCTGGGTGAACAGTGGCAGAAGCAAAAGCCTGGCTGGTCCCAAAGAGGGGCAGCCGTGAATTTACCAGGCGCAATCGGAGCAGTGGCCCCCCCTGGCTGTTGGTCCTGTGGGGCGGGGGTTGTATTGTGAATATCATGGCATTTTATAGGAGCTGGTTTGGATGATTGAAAGCCACATTAATCAGTGAAGTTGTTCCGAGACTAAATGATAGCTTGGGTTTGATGGCGGTATTATTGTTTGGCGTGGGGCTCAAACTCAGCAACCACCAAAATTTGGCGGCTAAGCTTGAAACAAGCAAAGCCTGTGAAGAAAACTCAAACCTGGTAGTGATTCAGCAGCCATGGCGGAGACATTTGCCTTCAATGCTGACATCCAGCAGTTGATGAGTCTCATCCTTAGTTACCTTGGTGTGCTTGCTGGGATCACAACGGATTTGGAGGTCATGACCAGGTTAAAGGTAGGTCAGTTTCCTTTAGAGCATTGGGAAGCTTCTCCACAAGAGTGGCCTAAGTTTCCACCAATGCGGATATGACGGTCGATCAAAAGTCCTTGCCACAGAGTCTAGGTGAAGAACGAGGATAAGGAGAAGAAGGAGAATAATAATAAGGAAAGGAAACTACGAGAAAATGAAGACGAAGAACAAGAAGAAGAAGACACAGAAGAAGAAGACACAGAAGAAGAAGAAGAAGAAGATTGTGATTTCAATACTCCTGCCAGAATTGCACTTGCTCAGCAGTGGGATGGCACACGCGAACCTTTTCAGTATTTGCAGTTGCCTCCTTGTTTATACATTTGTGGCATAGTTCCACTTAGCACTTCCTTCACAACGGTGCAGATTGCTCTGGTCCAGAAATATTTGAGTAGTATTTTGATGCGTTGGGACCCCAGCCGCTTTCGCGTTGATGATATCGACATCTCAGAGCAATAGGTTCTTATCATTTGCGCTTCAATGTGGCCAGCCTCTGGCATGTGCATAGGTATCTCGCCTGTGTGTCCTTGTCTTTGCAACCTTGTGCCTGTACATTTCAGGTTTATTTGATGGCTATTGGCCCTGCCGATACAGCAGTGAATTGACGATGGCTTGCATGTCCTGCAAGTTACACCCAGATGACAGAAGAAGAAGGAGAAGGAGAAGGAGAAGGAGAAGGAGAAGGAGAAGGAGAAGAAGAAGGAGACGAAGAAGAAGAAGAAGAAGAAGAAAAAGAAGAAGAAGACAAAGAACAACAAGAAGAAGAAGAGTAAACGCAAGTCTTGAGACTTTTGAACAAAGTTGTGTTTTTGCAGACCAAACATGAAGCGCCGAGCGGTGAACACGATTTAGCAACCCAAACAGGAGAAGACACTTTGACAAACGATCATATGTTATATGTTTATATGCGCCATTTGACGCCTAACTTGGTTTCTGAACAAATACCAAAAAACCAGCCACTCTTCAAAGGGCTAACGCCCTAACGCCTTCATTTTGCGGTCTCAAATGCAAACTGCAAACCATTGTTGTTTTTCTATGTTTTTCTCTGAGGTCTGATCATTAATACCTTCTACTCGAACAAGGAGATCTTTTTGCGCGAGTTGATCTCCAACGCCTCCGATGCCTTGGACAAGATCCGCTATGAGTCCATCACTGATCCTGACAAGATTGAGGCCCGGCTTTGGGGGACACGATTGTTTTCTGGCTCATCATGTCTCATCCAGTGACTGTCCAGCTGGAATGCCTTAGGCCTTTGAATAAAGTTCTTCGATGGACGAATGAGATGTGTGAAGAACGGGTGAGCAAGAACAGTTTGAATCCAAATGACAAATCTGCAAGTTGCATTGCTGTCCAACACAGCTGGTGGAATGTTCTGTTGGATATTCCCTTGCCACCAACGCGTCCTGCACAGCACAAGGTTAATAGCTGCGACCTTGTGTTTCGGCTGGGGTTAAGCATTGGCGCTAAACGCAGGAGACGTGCGAAGGGCGAGTTGTCAAGGAGAGTGCTCTTCCAAAACTCGGCGCCAAGAAATTTTCAAGATCCAAGTTGCACCGTTCCACCCCAACAGCCATAAATGAATCATCCATGCCAGGTTATTGAAGGTGCAGGAATCGCAGGAATGCCCCCCTGGCCTTGGAATTTTGGTTTGTATGCTGTTGGTGTCCTCTTTTGTCAAAACGTGCTGGAGGTCTGCATTCACATCCCTCCCATGACTACCTCGTTTCGCCTCACTTTGCTTTGGTGCGTTTTGTTCTCCACAAGTATCCTTGTTTCCTTCCTGGGTTTGATCGTGTCATGCGCTTGCAGTTTGTCTTTCAGTCGGTTCCACTCATGTGTTTCGCTGTCGCATTTCATGACATGTACCTCCCGTATTTTTGCGACCCGCCCATGTTTACCGATCTGTATCCAGTTTCCCTTTAGTCACATATGAAGCACTGTTGGGACTTCGTTCCTGTTTTATTTTGGGCTTTTGTGGTTCCATTTGTCTGTGTCATTTTTTTCCCAAGTGAGCCTTTGTTTCCCATGATGAGTTTTAACCTGCCCCCCGCCAATCAAAATTCTCCAAGGGTAACTTGTGGCGTCTGCATCTCCCGGTGGTTTCCTTTCATGAGTTTCCCTTCGTTGGTTTCCGAGAATGGATCACCATTGGTTCGTGAAGTTGTCCCGGTTCAGCAGGTCCAGTAGTGGTTGTCCATGCTATGGCTTGAGGATCGCTTGTTTGCTTGCCGTCTCGATTTTCTTGTTTCACTTCATCTTAATCCACTTACTTGTTTCCAAAGTTATTTGAACTATTTCCACGGATGTGTTTCAACAGCCTTTCCAAAAATTCTTTGGTTTGTTGATGAAGGTCGCGCGGTTGTTGAAACATGGGACTGCTTTTCAACCGTTTTGGGCCAAAAAAGGGCACAAGAAATTTGCGTTTCGTAGGCCCAGCCCAACTTCTTCATCAAGATCATCCCCGACAAGACGAACTCCACCTTGACCATCGAGGATTCTGGCATTGGCATGACCAAGAACGAACTGATCAACAACCTCGGCACCATCGCAAAGTCAGGAACTAAGGCATTCATGGAAGCGATGGCCGCGGGAGGTGACATTAGCATGATTGGTCAGTTCGGTGTCGGCTTCTACAGCGCCTACCTGGTCTCCGACAAGGCTTGGTCTTTTTCCTCTCCAAAACAAATGTTTCCACTTTGCGGGGTACGCGTTCAGAATTGTTCTAAATCAACCTGGGGTTTTTGTTTCCTTTCCAGCAGCTTGAGCTATTTGAGGTTCGGGTCATCAGCAAACACAACGATGACGAACAGTACATCTGGGAAACTCAGTGGCACTTAGACGCTGGCACTTGTTCAGTTTTTGATCGGACCACCCCTCCCAATCCCTTATTGTACCAGCTCAGAAGCTGAGGAGAGTGGTGCTGGTGGGTCTTTCACCGTGCAGAAGGCCGGAAACCTGACAATCCGTTCAGCGAAGAAACAGTTTCAAGTCAGGATGATGTGGCTGCATGCAGACGGATAGAGATGTATATGTTCTGTTCAATGCACAATGCACCTTGAGGCAGTAAGCAAACACATCAACACATATGTATGCTGTATGCATAAATGCACATGCACACGCACACACACACACACACGCATGTCCATGTACACCGACACATGCATACACACATGTTTGTTTGTAAACCATGAACGGAGGTTTTCTTTTGCAGGTTCCGAATGGAATTTTGAAAGCAAAAACAACATGAAATAGACCAGAGATGAAAGTCAATGACAAACATGAAAACAAACAAACAAACCAGAATTGGTCCTTTGGGTTTTGCAGGTTTCATTTTGCTGGCGACGAAGAGGAGCAAACAAACGGCAAAAAACAACAACCATGATCTATTTCATTTCTTTCACTTCCTTTTCATGTTGGATTCTTTTGCTTATTGTGAATCAATAGATGAATTCTTGGGTCTGCATTCTCTAATCGAATTTGCTTCCGCAACACATATATGTGCGCTTGACATTGGCAGTGTGCATGTCTTTTGTGCGCGTGCAAATCTATACATGTAGGTAGAAAGAAATAGGCCGTAGAAAGAATTTCAAGAATAGTTCACGTACAATGATTGGGGGTTTTCACCATGTTTTGTTTCACCAAGCCACTTTGGTATAATTCATGCAATAATAGATGATTAACATAGTCATCATCACTAATTACTTTGGCTCAAGTGGAGTAAAA
>Ga0126342_10002308_pt1 | contig 29430 bp, 33 predicted proteins | sample Cyp1metagenome_FD_92528 | JGI IMG/M metagenome (GOLD analysis project Ga0126342, IMG submission 92528) | Coral microbial communities from Lord Howe Island, Old Settlement Bay, Australia - Cyphastrea 1 metagenome | ecosystem: Host-associated > Invertebrates > Cnidaria > Coral ...
GATAGAATGCCAGATAGAATGCCAGAAGATATGTCAGAATATATGCCAGAAGATATGCCAGATAGAATGCCAGATAGAATGCCAGAAGATATGTCAGATAGAATGCCAGAAGATGTGCCAGATAGAATGCCAGAAGATTTGCCAGATAGAATGCCAGAAGGTATGCCAGAAGATATGCGAGAACATATGCCAGAAGATATGCCAGATAGAATGCCAGATAGAATGCCAGAAGATATATATGTCAGATAGAATGCCAGAAGATTTGCCAGTAAGAAAATGTATAAATGTCATGGTGGGGATCACACGAAGTAAAGTAATGTATGTCAATTTGGGTTGTATTTATGAAATATATACTGCATATATATATATATATTTAATATTATATATATATATATATATATTTCATGGTATAACATCAAGGGATATCAAGAGGATGGGATGGGATTACTTGATGTTACTTGTTGTCAGTGTTGGTGTTCCCGGGCCCTGGGGGAGCTACCTTTTATGGCATGTTCTGGAGAGCTCATTGGGATTCATTGGGTGTCTATGGTTACCTACATGATCTTGTTGCATATCATCCTGCAGCCGGGACTGGAACAAATATCCAAGAGACATCGTGAGATGCCATATCTAAGAAGGTTTCCCTTCTGCAAATACAGTTGTCAACATCATCGCGGAGCTTACAGCATCACACCAACAACGCATCACCTCTCAGTGTACTTGTGTGCATCCTGTTTCGCCATGGGAAAAGCGACTTCAGTGGACTCATTTGGAAAGGAGAGGGTCTTGAAAAAGCCCTCCCTAGAGGACACCTTGGAGTCAGGAGTGAATAGCTTGGCCGATTTGCTGGGTGCAAAGCCCAAGCCCAAGACCAAGACCAAGCAGACCCCCGTGACCACGACGGAGACCACCACGGAAACCACCACGGAAACCACCACAGAAGCCACCACCGAGACCACCACTGAAAGCACCACCACCAAGAAGATCTCGACCACGGAAGTGCCGAAACTGGATGTCAGTGGATTCAAAACCACCATGGGTGGCGATGACCCGAAGGCAGCGGCCAGCTTTGGTTTCAACAACTTGAGTGATCCCACACAGGCTGGTTGGGAATGTTTGGGAATGGTTGGGAGTGGCTGGGAATGCTTGGGGATATGGTTATGGACCAGTTGAGGCAAAGTATGATGAGACGTGGGTAGTATGTCTTTTCTTCCCTCTCTGGATAGCAAGTATGCAACAATGAATCTACATTTGGTGACACATGTGACCACTTCCTATTCAGACATTCCACTGCCCGGACCCCACACATGAGATTCAGAAGGTGGTCCTGTACATTTACATTGCCCAGAAAGAAGTCGCACAATAACATGAAGAAACGCAAACTTGTGTTGCATACATGTTCATAATATATGATAATAATACATAATAATACATCATAATACGTTCATTTTATTTTCCCATTGACGCTATGCTGAGCTTACTACTGCCCTGCCCTGGGCCCCGGGGCCCCTGGGCTTGGGATTCGGATTCAGGCCACCCGCTACCACGAGTTCATGACTGCGCAGATGGATCATGGTGAGGCTGGATGTCCATCAGTGGAGCAGCCATCACTGTACAGTGACTGGGCATCATTTTGGGGCTCAAGGGATGCCCACTGGGGAATTTTTGATATAGAAATTCTAAAGAGATGGATGATGGGGATAGCGGCTAGCGGCTAGAGAATGGTTTTAAACGATTTGATTGGCCAGACCAAAATCCCACATCAACATCCACTAGAATCCAATGAAACTGATGGAATTCTTCAAAACTTTGTAAGTTTCGAATGGTTTGCAGGTTTGAATCCGCCCCCCAATGCTGACCTCTTGCAGTCTTGGAGTCCTGGACGCGACTTGAGGTTACTTCGTGGAGCAAAAGCGATGGCCACCTTTGGCCGCCAGCAGTGCATTGTTGTCACCCGCAGCAGTTTTGGAGCTGAAGAACTGTGATGCGAGTGCTGAAACTTAATAAAAGCCCAAAAGGGGTCTAACATGGTCTAACAATCTAACAGCTGTATGTATAACATACTCATGTAACTCCAAATATCTCCAAATGGTAAAAAATGTGTGTATTAGTATAAGCTGCTGGCTCCAAGGCTCCTTTTCTTGACGATCTACTTCTTTCACTTGTACCTTGGCAGTGGGGTTTGAACAGTCTTGCGCGCCTTGAACTTCCAGAGCACTGGCGTCAAAATCCTAGTGTTTCATACTAACTGGGAGAATGAACAACGATAAAATGCTCAGGATGCTTGTCATTCCTTGAAGGCTAACCTAGGCTGCCATTGCAAAGGCGTTTCATGTAGCAGTGCGGATGGGTCTAGACACCGCCAGACATTCCCCACGAGATTACCTCGTTTTGATGATTGCATCCCCATGTTGATTGCACCTTCAATCACCTTCATTTTGACATACTGTACCTGTGGCATCTTAAAGTGACATCATGTGACATTACATGACATTATAATAGTTTATCATCTCCCTCCCAGTATCTTCCATACAGACGCACATGCGCTTGTACATCTATTACGTATTTGTATGTGTATGTGTATACACACACACACATCTGTATACACAATATATATATATAACCACATAAATATATATTTATACGTACGTAATAATAATAAATAAATTAATTAAATAAATAAATAAATATTATTATATATATATATATACTTTTGCATATGTGTGCGTAGTGCACTTTATTACGCGATGTATGCAACTATATATGCACATGCTTTTGCTACATTTCCATCTGCAGCTGGTAGTCCCAGTCAGCATCCCCGGCTTAGATCAGCTTAGAGGTACTGGCGCCGGCTCCAAAAGAAGCGAGCAGAACGCTCTGCCGTGATCACGAGCGCGGAATCGTTTGGTGTGCCCTGGTTCCACCAGTCGACGCGGTGCCAGCTCCATATGGGAGCTGGGTGGAAAAAGCTGGGAGGCTAAAAATGATTTCGCCAAAAAAAGATGGAAACGCAGACTCTTACCTAAAGTAGTAATGTCTGACTTTTATATTTTGGTGGGGAAGGCATGCTATGAAATGAAGCAAGTTGAAACATTGAAGCAAGCTATCCAGTACCCAAAAACCATATGAGAACATATAAGAACGTCTACCACACAAAGGTTAAATGCATACGGCTTGAAGAGTAGGACATGGAATGACGCAGATCCATTGGTTCTTCATCAGGTCCAGGCACTTCCATGTGAACGGGGTTTTGTATAGATGTGACTAGTAAAGCAAGCCCCCTAAGGCCCTCGGTATTTTCGTATCGTTTAGCATGAGCCAATCCAGAAATTATTTGAAAACAGCGGTATATATATAAGTATATATATATAAGTATATATATATAAGTATATATATATATATATCCCTCTCCCTCTCTCTTTTTTCCAGTCTTTCCATTCAAAAAGTAAACTAAGTAAACTCAGAAAAGAAATGGTACAGTACTTCAGTTTTTGTTCCCCTTCACCATGGGATTTAAGTTGGAATGATCCTTTCCTGGCCCTCAGGTGTCCATTGCCAAGCGCTTCCTTCCCTCTGTCGCCGTGGATGCCTACAACTTCCGCGGGATGACTAGAAGCTGGGACCTGTTGTGTTGGGGCTCTGCAGGAATTCAGACAAGGCAACCAAGATTATTGAGAAAACAAAAACACGGATGGCTTGGTGGATTCATGTTCGTAAGTTATAATTTGCATAGACATATGTAGACCTTTACCTTCACATCATCATAGATCATCTAGAGTGACCGATATTCTTACGGATTGAACCCACCAATAAGATGGAATATCACTAAATGATTGTCTTAGCAGCTCTCGGCTGTCAGCCCTTGCTGGTGATGAGGAAAGCAGGTGCCCGTGTCCATTCGCTTTCAAGAGACACTCGCTGCACTTGTGGTGATCCAGGTGACATTTTTATGGGAAAACTATGGAAAACTTTTGAAATTGATTCCATTGGATTCCTGTACCCACCAGATTTTGATGACTAGTGACTAGTTTCATGTTTCCGGGTTGTTGGACCACGGCATTCTGTTTCAAACACCCTGTCATGATGAACGCTGATCCCCTTGCTCAGGCTGGGATTGAAGCTGGACGATGGCCGGGCTGTGCTGGAGGGCGTGAGCGGCACCTTTCTACCTGGTCGGATGGTTGCCACTGGGCACTGCAGTTAGGGTTGACAAGGTAGACCCGTGCCGAAAGCCAAGTGGGTCACCGTTCCATGGGAAAAGAACAGAAGCATTGGCCGACTGGCCCATAATTGACCTCTAGCTGTCCAAGATGGAGCTAAAAATCCTCCGAGCAGCCACAAAAATTCTGAAACATCCCACAAACATGGTAGGTCAAGCTGTTTTTTGATGTCCTAAGATATCTATAGATCCTTTTGCCACTTTTATTCGGAGGTCACATTTGCTCCCCAGCAAGGCCATCATGGGTCCCTCCGGTGCTGGCAAGACCACCTTCATGAATGTGCTCTGCGGTAAGGCCCGGGATCATCATTTTGATGGGGAAAACATGGGAAACACGGAAATACTCGGTGATTTATACATGGAATTACATGCTAAATGGTAAACCACATTTTCAATCAAACCCATGTGTTGGTATAGGAAGCATCATCAGGGCTACCATGACTCAAGCTCTAACCCCAAAAGTGATGACATGTTGCATCATGTCGCGAGATGAGGGAGTGATTGTTGTGCCCCTTTGGCGGCTGGTGGCTCCATACCTGTACCATGCTGTACCTGTTTCGGTCTTGTAAATGGATACCCTGTACACAGACTGTAAATCAATCCAAGCCGTAGATTCCCGGATGTAAACAATTTAAATAATTTGGATTACTACTTCTAAGAGCTAGTGACAATGCTGTGGTCCATCGCAGCTGGGTCAACTTCAACTTGTTGGTCCTTGCCATGGAGGCCACTTACGGAGAGATGACGGGACAAGTGACCTTTAACGAACCTTGGATTTCTTGGGGCTTCATCACTTCGACAGTTCCCCTCCAAGGAGAAGAGGATCAGACCTTTTGGGGGTGCTTCATAGATCCAGGTGTAGGTCATCCATGGTCATCCTTACCCCTTCGTGCCAAGGATGGGCAACTGGATTTAGAGACCATGAAGCAAGGAATGGGCTTCGTTCCTCAGGCAGGGTGCTGTGACATGGACATCTTGAGGTGGGATATGCCATGGGATATGCCATCAGATATGCAAGGGATATGCCATCGGATATGCAATGGTGCCCTGTTTGAAAAAAAACAGTGGTGCGGATGTCGCTACCCACAAGTCTGATCAAACAGAAACATGACCAAATCGGCAATAACACCATGATTCTTCTTCCTTGGTGTGCTCTTTTGAGCAGAGCACATCATGCAACGAAGAAGACGCCGTTAGAATACATTAATTAGATTTGTTTTTCCCATATTTTGCCTGGACTTCTACATCACGATATGTTTTTGGAAGGATTCGATTGAGACCCACACTTGGCACCCAATGCAAACCTTACCTACCCGCACTCATTGTGTAGAAAATATATGAAAATGTTAGTGTAGAAGTTTGCAAGCTCGGGTGATCCGGTTGGAATGTCAGCATGCCAAGCTGGACGTAATCCGCACCAGGCCCAACAGGTTGAATCAATCCTGTGATCCCTTGACACCCTCCAGAATCCCAGGTTTAGAGCGTATGAGTCCTAGACTTCTTCAATTCCGGGTGCCATATGCGGGGTTTCATTAGGAGACTGGGAGAATTCCTTCGGACCATAGGGGGCTTCCCTGCCAGCCATGAAGCTGTCATCAGAATTCAGGATGACATCGTGCACGAGCAGCTCACAGTTCGAGTTTTGGCAGAAACAACGGAAGTCACATTGGAACACCCCAAAACTGTTGGCCCAATCTGGGACGACTTTGTCAAAGTTGTAGACTCCCAAAGGAAGGAGATGTTTGTCCTTACAGCATTGGCAAAGATTGACCATAAAGTTTTTTGGCGGTCTTTGACTACTAATCTACTTAGCTTATTTTGTTTCATGTATGTTTTTGGAGTTTGTTGGCTTGTCCTTATAGAATTCCTTTGGCTACCACTTGTTACGTTGCTGCATCCCTGGCAGATGAGGTTTTAGCCCACCTTCCAAAGGATCTAAAAAAAAGTCATTTTTTGTCACGGGCCTTGGGAAGGCATGATTCACCATGAAGCCTCAGTTGCCCATTTCTGCAGTGCTGCCAGGAGAAAATATTTTCTTCTCGGCAAAGCTCAGAAATCCGCACAACACACCAGAATCGCTCCTGGACGAGGTGGTTGAAGATGTCTTGAACGTCACTTCGTCGATACCGAGGGTCCATGGTGGCAGATCACGTCTCCCGTTTCTCCCATCGTCCCATCCGTACAGTCACTTAAAAGCTTAGATTGAACATTTATCCTATCACGCACTAATTTGTAGGCAACCAATTATGGTGATGATGTTGTTTTGTAATTAATTGTGTTTTCAATGTTTTTCAATGGGTTTCATAATTTCATATATTTTTGTTGTTGTATGTGATAGTGACAACAAGCATTCCGCCATCGTGTGGATGATTCCCATGCCATCATGCCATTGCCGGTTGGTGGTTTCGAATGCGTAAGGACGGTATACGGTATAGTCAACCATATTTAGGATGCTGATCCCCAATCACGAGCATCTAAAATCACATATAATATATATATGTTTCAGATGGGTTGAAATGTTGAAGCATCAAATCAGAGATGGTGATATGGATGGGGAAATGATAGCACTACCCACATGACTCAACATCTGAATCCCACATCCTTGGTACTTATGGTACGTGGAAAATGGATGAAAATGGATGAACATGTCCCTCCCAGGTGATGCAGATGACCCATATCCAGGGCAGCGTGGTGGGCGGCGTAGAGGTGGGATGGTTATACGGATTCAGGATGTTCTACGAATACATAACACATCATGATATTTATATATTTTTTAAACGGATATAATATATATATATATATATATACGGTAACAACATTTGAATATGTGGAGGGCGGGCCAGACTACATTTAAATATACAGACTTTTAAATATACGAACAGGTATTACAGACTACCTCCGGGAAGGTTTTCCTTGGCCCGCCCAGCCATTTAAACATACGGAATACAATTCATTTAAGCAAACGGTAGCTACATTTAAACATACGAACTGGTATTTCATACTACCTCCGGGGCCTCGCGGTCTGGCCCGCCCTCCACATATTTAAATGTCGTGTTTCACCTTTGTTTGATGGTTATACGGATTCAGGATGTTCTACGAATACATAACACGTCATGACATTTATATTTTTTTAACGGATAATATATATATATATATATATGTATAATTGTATATGATGACGATGATGATGATGATGATATATTTATGTGTGTGTGCGTGTGTCTATAGGTTGACTATGGTTGACTTGTAGTGTCACTGTGTCACCCAGATTCGGTGTCGGCATGGTTTTCACGATTTTCCAAAGAAAACATGAGAAACAATTCCCATCTGGTTATTTAACATAGCCATGGAAAATCCCTCATGAATGGAGGTTTTAAGGGGAAAATCTACTATAGATGGGCCATTTTCCATGGCTATGTTTAGTAACCAGAGGGTAGGCAAACACTGGGTTCGAAAATATATGCGCAACTTTTTATAGAGGGGGATCGAAATGATCGAAGCCCTGGAAAGATTGGAAAGTCCCCCAAAGCGAAGGAGAGGGGCATCAGTGGTGGGCAACGAAAACGCGTGAACATCGGTGCCTGGATGTGAATTTCAGCAAGTAGCAGGAGCGTGTCTGTAATTCTTTTTATTAGTGGGTTGTCATGATCCAGTGATATCCAGTGACTTTCAAATTTCCATCTCTATCCAATCGACATTTCGTAATGACTCACATGTTTCGAACGATGTTGAAGCGATGTTGATCTCCAACGATGAAGCGATGTTTTTTTTACCTCCTCCTCCTCCTGGCTCAGTGGGGTTGGCACCCAGGACTGGAGCTAGCGGCCCGTCCCACGGTTTTATATCTTGATGAGCCCACATCTGGTCTGGATAGCACATCATCGCTACAGGTGATTAATTCCTTAAGCCTCTCGGCGAGATGAAGATGGGTTGAAGGTCATTGAAGGTCCATGGCTTCATGGCTGTTGCTGTGTTCATGTGGGCAACTCATGGTGACCTGAAGCCAGGCAAGATGGCCAGATTGGACATGACCATTGCCATGGCAACTCAGAAGAAATCAAAAAGGGGAAGGAAGTGTGACACGCCATGTATATAATTACAGTTGTTTATATATAATTACATGCAATATATATATATATATATAAAAATATCTATTTCCTTGTTTTGTGTGTGCTGGTGTGGGTGTATGCGTCCTCAGCCAGAAATTCAAAAAGATGAGGAAATCACTCTAGCTACAGGATGCTACCGGACCCAGAATTGCACATCCCGAGGTATCCTACGACTGGTGGGTGGTTTCAAACGTGTTATACTTCCCCCTTATCTGAGATGATGCTGCTGCTGATGATGATGATGGTGATGATGATGCTGCTGCTGATGATGATGGTGATGATGATGATGATCATGATCATGACGGTGCCCAGTGACTTTGAATTTTTTTGTGGGTTGGAAAGCTCGAGCCAGAAGATCATTCAGCTGAGCCACCCATGACCCAACAGTAATTGGTCCATCAATGAATCCATCAAACACCAGTTCTCCACCCGCACCATTCAAAATATCACCATGGATTGGTTATTATTGTAGTGGATTTTGCTACGGCCATAATGCGGTGTATTGTTTATTGGGGATCATTTGACATGTTACAACCCACAAGTGAAATCCTAGTCCAAAATAGTACTACATTTACAGTATTTTGAGCTTTCCTAAATCCTGGGGGTACCCCAAATCATCCAAGTCATGAATGACCATGACTCTGCATTGAAGCAACCATGGTGACTTTCGGATCCTCCATTTTAAGCCATCAATCCCCTATCTTTTTTTGGGGATGCTTGTCAATTGTCAACCAGCCTAGCGCCCAGCGCAGGTGATCCATCAACCTCGCTATCCGCTCTTCAGCTTGTTCGATGATGTGCTACTCTTGGGACCCGGTGGTCGCACGGTGCCCTGGCCCATCCCTGCCCAGTTGCGTGCCATGCAACTGGCGGTATGTCAAACGATGATTCAGTTCGATTTGAGTATCTGGCAGCTGGTGCTATTCAGATGGTGGAGAATTGATATTGATATGGGATAGTATGGGGGCCCTGAAATCAGAGAGGATTTTATTTGACGATGCCGCGATGCGTCAGGTCTACTTGGGGCCCTCCCAGGGCGCCAAAACCTATTTCACCTCCATGGGCTTTGAAATGCCAGATTCAGAGACGCCTGGCTCGGTTTGGGGTTGAACATCTGTTTGGATCTCTTCCTTTGTAGAAACCTGAATCAATGGAACATCACCCATTTTCAACAGGCAAATCATCTAAAACTGCGGGATTTTCCATCTCCCGGTGGGATTACTGGAGGGTGCCCCAAAAATTTGCCGCGCATTCGCTTTCGTGGATTATGGAGAGATCTTAGAAACAGACCACTTGACTGCAGGAGGAATGCTTCTCGAAAGAAATACCCCCTGACTGTGCATGACTGTGCTCAAAGGGCACTAACAACAGCAGGCCCACGTGCCAACTTGGTCCTTTTACAATTGTGTATCCTAAATCTTACACATGCGTGTGGACATGTTTACCTCAAGTTGCCGAAGATGTTTTTTTTCCCCGTAGCAGATTTCACCAGTTGGAGGATCTACTGGGGTTTGTTCCATATTAATCTTTCTTACATATATATATAATTATATATATAATAACATATAAATACATATAATCACACACACACACATATATATATATATATACATGATATATATACATATATATGTATATATACATGATATATGTATATATATATATATATGTATGTATATATATATATATTCATAGCCCTATTAAGCTGCAATTCAAGTTGGGATCATGATCTTCCTCTATTGACCGTTGACAGATTGCCAGGAACCCTGCGGATTGGTTGATGGATGTTCTCTCAGGGGTCGTTCCCAATGAGAAGTTGGCAGACTTCCGTCCGGCCATGCTCTTTGACATTTGGAACACCAAGAAGAATGACATCAACAGGCGCCCCCCTACTGGGGTTGGACATGGTTGGACGGTTGGGATGGTGGGGTGGTCAGAAGATGATGCCCAGCATCCCGCTGCTATCTTTCAAGAGCAGAAAGGGCTTGATCATAAGCCATGCCAGTCTTATTCCGAGATATGCTAAGTATTTTTGCAACTTTTTGCCGACCAATTTGGGCAGTTACCTCAAGTGATCACATTCATTCGCCACCTTTCGACTTCGCCACGTGGGCTGCAGGACCCAAGTGCGACGATGCCTGACGGGCCTTGAAGATTCTGCGGTGTTGGTGAATGCCATCGATGTGATTTGGCGTCCACTGGAGAGAAGGGATGCAATGGCTCAAGGGCCGGAGGGCTGTTTGCCCCCACCATATTGAATCTTTTTCAGCGGTTGCACCAGGTAGATGTCTTCAAGCTTGTTGCAAATTCCTCCTGTTCCTGATTAATTATATCAACAACCTACTTTTTTAAAAGAGAATGGCCGATAGTTTTCCAGAGACACTGGCATGGCTTCTAGTCCTGACAGGAAGAGTGGGCCAAGATTGACAAGGATTCCTCTGGCAGCATGGACAGTAAGGAATTGAGGCACCGGGTTTCAGCAACTGGCTGGACCCTTCAGAGACAAAAAAAGGGTATCTTCGTATCTTCAGGATTTTCGGGCGGATGTTACTCCAACTTCCTTGTCAGTACAGGAATACGAATGACGAAGGAGAGCCAAGAGGGGTCTATTTCAGCCAATTACCCTCTGGTAATTTAACATAGCTATTGAAAATCACCATTTTTAATGGGAAAATCCACTATTAATGGTCATTTTCAATAGCTACGTTAAATTACCAGAGGGTATAAGTAATTATAGACCATGATAGACCATGATAGAGAGCCACATTTCGATACATGGGGGCCATGATGTTATCATGATACCTGGTGATCCCATGCTGAAACCCACCGGTCATCTTTTGGTGCCGGAGGCTGTTCCTGGAGACATGTGGGGAGAAGGAGCCACATCCTGAAGCAGTTGCAGAAATGTTGCGACAGATCTCTGGAGGTCGGGGTTTTGCAGTTGGGATGGATGATCCCTGGTGATCCCTGGTGATGATTGTAGTTTGTATTGTCATATTGTCATGTAGTGTTCCCCCATGTTCCCCCCTTTTTGGGTCTCAGAAACCATATAGAGCATGTATGCATCATGTATGCATATGTATGCCATAGACTCATAGACATGCAAATTGCAATTCGGCACAATTCTTCAAAGAGCTATGGGTCGACACAACAAATTCAATATACTTTCAACGAATATGCGTGCGTACTTGTTGAATATCGAAGGCAAAGACTTCGCCACGAAACAGGACATGGTCACTTGGAGGCATTTCGAGGCGTTGCGTGGATGACATGCCGAAATCTGGGCATATCAGGGCATACTGTAAATGATACTAATTACCTGATCACATTGGATGGATTCTGGCTAGATATGTTTAGGTTGCTGTGCAAACACATCGGCGGCATACGCCAATACCCATATTTGAAGTTGAACGTTTGTCGGAGGATCCACCACCACCAACTATATACACCCAAGTAACTGCGCATACACATGCACACAGACACGAAGCTTATCGAGATAGAGAGATATATACTGTATATATATATATATATGTATGTATGTATGAAAAAAAAAAATATATATATTTCATTATACCTACTATATATTAATAGATATCAACTGGGTGGCCGATAGGACGAGTTGGATTACCCTAAGCACATTGGCAGCTCCAAGGTGACCTTCGTCCACCACCTGCGCGGTGCCACGCCCACGGCCCCGGTGCCCGCCGCGGGAACGAACGCCGCCAAAACGACGTCGGTCACTTCCACGGCGCCGGAGTCGCAACGGCTGCTGTCCATGGAGGTGTCATGGGGCACCAGGAAAATGTATAGAAACACCAACGGAGACCCTCTGGTAAACTAACATAGCTATGGAAAACCACCATTTTTAATGGGAAAATCCACTATAAATCAGTTATAAGGTGGTGCCTCCCCAGTTATAAGTTGGTTTATAACCCCCATTAACTATAGAATACTATAGATATATCTACCGTAAGTCCTAGTTATTAGAGTTATAAACCAACTTAGCTATCTTGGGGGCACCACTTTGTAGAAACACCAAAGGATAAATGGAAGGTTTGAAAAAAGAACCTTACCCATGGTATGGGCCTTGAATGGCATATTATACCATATGGGATATAAGAAAATGTCAAAAACATGCTTAATGATATTTTTATAGCCGGATAATGTTGGATATAACCGTATGATGAAATTTACATACCTTCAATTTGTGGCAATCTTAAAGGAGGAGAATCAGGTTTTAACAATGGGTCGCCACTGCAGCCGGTGGATGGGGTTGGGAAGATGTAGGAATATGGGATGCGCCAAACTTTATTCAATTCTGCTCTGACGCTTTGCCTGGTCTTGATTGTCTTGTTCTCGTCCTAGCTTAGCTACAGTGCCAGGAGGGTCATTTGCCACGCTTCACCCTGCCGCGGCCCGGATTTTGCGAGCAGTGTTGCATCGTGCTGCAGCGGCGCTTTGCCATGTTCATGCGAGAATCGCGGCGGGGACGCCCAGTGGAGAGTCAGTTAAGCAAGAGTTGTGGCATGGCTGCCGCGATGATTGAAGTGTTGGGCCCGAAGAGTCAGTATCAACATCATCACCATAATCACCATAATCACTAGACCAAAAATATCAGAATCATCATCTCTGAACATCAACATCTTCACTATCACCGTCAATTCTTATGATCAGCGGCAGTGCCACAGCGTTTGAAACCTGTCACTTTGCAGGCGTCGAATGGTTGACTTGGGCCTTGTCTCTTTGTGCTCGTGTGGCATCGGTGCCATGCACCGGGGGAGCATGGGTGCCAACTCTGCTGATTTCCCAGGCAGCTTGGAGGAGTGGCCAAGACGACCTGCTGGGTAGTGGCAGGGGTTGGTCATGGTCATGACTGTGTTGGATGGATTTCGACTGAGAGTGCCTGGTTTAGGTTTAGCTTTGCAAGTGCCCTTCATTTTTTCTTGGTACCCGGTTTATCCATCCCCAACTTCCCAGCAAATCGTTAGGCACCAGCCCCTGGCCTTGCCTGTAAGATCAGACGCAACTGAGCAGTTTTCCCTCCTGTTGATTGATGGTATGGGGTTATACTATCCAATAAGAGATTATCGCAATCAATTCGCAATCCATTATTGAGTCTATGGTAAATCCATGTAAATCCGTTCTTAAGCAGTACAAAGGGACCACATTCAGGGTTTTGAACGCTGCTCACCCGAGGCAATCTTCACATGTTTCTCATGGGCCTTGCTCTGTTGACTGCGGTTTCTTCGCTGAAGGTCTTTGGAGATGCTTGGCGGAAGGGAGGGCTACTATGAACCACAAGCAATTTGAGGAGATTCCCGCAAGATCCCGTCAGTATTCCTGGTACCTCCGGTATAATCCTCTATACATGGAGGTATCAATGGGACAAATCATAGATGTTGGATTTTCCATTGCCATGTTACCAATCCTTCTTATACTATACATGGAGGTATTTTATAATGGGACAAATCATATTATAGATGTTGGATGCATTGCCATGTTACCGCAGGGATCCAAAGCATGTGCCGAGCTCCTGCGAGCCCAGGAAGGGCGACCAATGTTTTGGCGCGAAAGCTCCACTGGCATCAGCGTCGCAGCATTCTTCACAGCGCGGGCCTTGGGTGACTCGGCTTGGGATCGTTGCGATGTGCGCCGAAAATGGGCTGGATATGGCTGGATCTACTATACTTATGCTACTTATGTGCATCAACATGTTTTAATTGATGTAAAAATCTGTTTGTCATTTTTTTTTGGGATTGAATCAACTGAACATTTATCCGTTTCGATTTTCTCTTCATGGAGGGTCCACCATCAACAGACAGGTGCTGAGCTCAGCCGAGGAAATATCTTTGATGTGCTCCTGCTGTGCAGTACCTACGTCTTGTACCTTGACAGGAAGGATGCTGTGTTTACGGAAGTTGACGGAAATGCTGGTATCAGCAAAATTCAGCCAAAAAATATATAAAAGGATATTTGGCCTTTGACACACATGTTTTGCCTCCTGCCTTGCCAGATTTGAGGATTTCCGAAATGGTGCCAGAAACAAAGTGAAGCCGGACTTGATGCTATATATTATATACAAGGAACCCCTAGTGTACATTGCCTGACGCCCTCAGGAATCACTGGCCGTTTGGCCATTTCTGAACTCAACTTGTGAAAAGGATTTGAGGTCGATATACTGTTAGATTGTTTCCTATTTAAAGTCATTAAATCAGGGTTACGGTGTGTTACGCTTCTATAGTTTTTGGTTTTAGATAGATCTTTTCCTGGTTTTTTTTGCATCAGCTCTCCTTCGAGCCGAAACCTTGATCTGAGAGGGACCAGGTGCACCAGGTCCACCAGGTGCACCAGGTCCTTGGCCAAGCCTAGTCCCTGAGGATCTACTTCAGTGTCACCAGGTCAATGGGGCCGTTGTTGCATGGGACTGACCACGGCACGGGGGTTGAAAAATGACTGAAAAACCTTCCAAAAGATGGGAACAACATATGGAAACATGCCAAGAAATGTTGGGATATCACTGGCATATACTGACATCACCATGTAATTTTGGGGAATGTGGATGGGGTCATGGATGGTCTCCTACGGGGTGATGATGGCTTTTTTTGTGGCTATCTTTCAGTGGGATGTTGATCTGGAAACCAGCAGCGACCTGTGGAGGCCACCCGTTCCTTACATGGACTACTTCATTCCAAGCATCTTAGTGGCTTTTGCTGCTTCCAGCTGGGGATATCTGCCCCTTGCCTTAGGCTTGCCTTTCACAGATTCGCAGGGTGGGGGATACTTCAGATGGATTGAAGCCAGGGTACACACCCAAAACCTCAGGATATCCACCCTGATCTCGCCGCAAAATGCCATGACTGCAACGGTGATGTTCATCCTGGTGGGCTGTGGCATTTTGGGCAATCCCTATAAGATCCTCGGTTCAAAATGGCAAACGTCAGCAGCTGTCAAGGATGGTGAAGGTAGATCTGCAGTGGCTCATTTGATGGGTTTGGACATGGTCAGCATGTCCATACACTTCCCAGATTTTGTTGGTATATGTTGGTATCTATATAACTTCACCAAACATTGCGGTGTAAGTGCGTCTGGAACGTTTCAGTCGCCCACAGATTTGGGTCATTTGTAGTGACCAAACAAGGTGGTGCCCCATAGTTAGCTAAGTTGGTTTATAACTCCCATAACTATGGTTTATGGCAGATATAATTATAGTTAATGGGGGTTATAAACCAACTTATAACTGGGGGGCACCACCTTGAATGTGACCAATATTCAACCACCACCATCGCCAAGGGCCAAGGATTTACTGGACGGCGGCGCCAAAGAAGCGATGTGGCTTGGATGAACTGATGAGTTGTGGGATTTTGGAGTGCCTCACTGGCCTCACTTTCAGATCTTTCAGACAACCTGGACCTGGCATGACATGGCTAAGTGCATCAGAATCATGCCAAGCTGCCTATGCCATGCCACCACTGCTGTGTGGTTGATTTATGCCATATTTATGCCATTGTGTGGGGTGGTTCTATCACTGGTCCATTACTGGCCCTTACTGGCCATCACTGATCGATCTCTGGGCCACTACAGAAACAGATGACACGGCCTCACTACATACCGTATCCCCTTGCATCACGTGGATCCATCGGGTCCTCGGTCTTGCACCAGCTGGGTTGATCCACTAAGTCACTATGGGTTTGTCCAAAAAGATCCAGAAATAAGGTGGCCCATGAAATCCAGATCAAAAGGATCTGTTTAGTTTTGTTCCTTCTTTAACACGCCCCAAACGGCATTTGTTCTAATTTTTTGGTACTGTATGCATTTGTATGCCTCGTCTTTAGACTGATCCCAAGGTTCCAAGTCCCACCCTCCAGTGCAAGGCTATCCTTGTCCTTGGTTCGCTGGGCCTTACCAATGACCCTGGCTCGAAGCATTGAAGCAGCAGAGGAAGACTCGGAGTGTGTGGATGTGAGTGTCTCGTTGCTGTTTTCAGCCATGCTTTTCTGGGTAATGTGGCAAACCCAACAGTAACCCATCCATTTTTTGTCCAGAAATAGATAAATAGGTGTTACATAGCGGTCCCAATTGGAGGTCCATTATTGGGTTTACGGTTTACCCCATTAAATCGTGCTGTTTGCTTAAACTGTTTGTTTAAACCTGGTTGTCCCAGAAATAATCTGTAAGGGGACATTTGATTTGCGAGAAAACCATTTGTTCAAGTTCAAGAGTAAAAACGTAGCTTATGAATGCTTATGAGATTTCCTGTTGATGTTGGTGAAGGGCGGCCTGTTTGGCCCTATATAGGGGACAGCTATTTGTAGGGTCGGCCTTGTTCTTTACTTGGTGCAACTCCTGTTATTTTAAGGATGACCGGGGGTGACCAGCATTGCTGCAGCAATATGATTCTGGGGTTGTCCACCTCTTTTTGGTGAAAAAATAAGGGAATATATTAGTTGAAAGACTAAAAATTGGCTCAAGAAGTTGGTTCCCCACTAGCCAGGTGTGCTGCTTCTGCGGCAGAACTACTACAACGACATCTTTGAGGGGAAACTCAGCTATTGTTGCTACCTTGGTCGTGGTTGACATATTTTGAACTCCTTAGTTTTTGGGGCAACATGGGCCACCAAAAACTCGCCTCAGAAGACGGTTGTTGGATGAATCCCTTCCCCCGAAAGGCCCTAAACACCCCCCAGAAACCATGAGTCGGAGTGTTTAGGGAGGGGATAAAAACACATCTTTGGGACCATACCATAAAGGGGTGTTTAGTACAAATGGGGGTTGGTTACTGCAAAAAAAAAATGGGCCCATCCCAGTGACAATTCAATCCTCAGTTTTCATGAGAACTCCCCGTGGTGGCGCCTGCCGACCCCAGCAAGGAAGTACAACAAGTGGAATCAGGGCCTGGTGGCATTGGTGGGCACCACACTTCTAGTGACCATTGCGGCCTTTCTGGGCTTGAAATTCACCAATCGGCACAAACAAGTCTGATGGAGTGTGATCACAATCACATCGGTGGCCAAATTTGGCTGCTGGTTTCGAAAGCCTTTCTTATTCTTCGACCACTTGGGAAAATGACCCGAGACATCCCGAGACATCCCGAGACAACAAAAATGAGTTGAAACCAGCAGCGGAAATTTTCGGAGGCCCTGGAGACTCTTTAGCTGTATCAGTGATCCACATCGGTCATCGCGCCTGTGTCCAAAGCTGACTTATGCACCTCCGAACAGCGAATGGTTCGTAGGAAACGTCCAAAGTTATCACCTGTGCTTGAGAACGTTTTCATGACTATCCCCGATCCTCCCACTGTCTGCATGATGAATTTCAACTGGCTAAAATTGCCTGTCATAGGCAGAATCTCTGTCAATGAGGCTGCAGGATGCTGCAGGTAGGTGGAGGTCACACCTTCACATACGCTGATGGACCCAGCAAGTCAGATCAGCCATGGAAACATATGGCAGATCATGTCCGTACAGCCCTGAGAAAACAATTTCCAGATAGTTCCAGCAAATGACCTTGAACACGTTTTGCTCCTTAGAAAACAAACAAATTTTTGATCAATAATACCGTCCATCAATGAGAGAGTGGAGCAGCCTTGATACCAAAGATGTGTCAAGAGTTGCAGTGACATGCGCCATCCTGTGGAAAGAAATAATTTCAGCTGCCCTTGGGTTACTTGGCTGCCCAATGGCATGGCATTTTTGAGAAGATCACGGTTGTAACAGTGATAAGTGATAACCCAGTTGCTTCCTTTGATGCCTTGTGATCCTGTGTTCCTCCCATGTTACTTTAATTTGGATTTGGCTGGAGTTAACCCTTTTGGTGGCAGAGGTAAAAGGAAGTTTCCTTTACAGGTGGATTTTGGTAGCTGACATGCTGCTAGATGTTCGCCTCACCGTTCCACTTGTAGTGATTGACTGCTTGATCCATTTTAGATCTGCGCCGCTTCCGTTGTTGCTAGTAGTGCAATGCCAGGACCCCGCAGCCTGCCATCAGCTCCCTACGGCTCCGTCCGGACCTCAATGGTCCTCAGGTCCTCATTTTGGGGGTTGCTGTTCTCAAGCAATGCAGCCAGCCCCCGGATGAAGAAATCGTGATGGATGCGAAGTTCGTTGGCCTCAGCTGGCTTTACAGAACCGGCCTCGAGGTTTCCTGCGGAGACGCCGGAAGCCAGCCAAAGGCCAGCCAGGGTACTATACCCATAGGATCCATGTATGCTGTATATGGTAACATTTACCATACATGGATCCTATGGGTATAGTCATTAGTGTCTTGACGTGGAATTGTGTGAAATATTGCAGGCATGCCTGAGGCATTGTCACTTGAATCGCTTTGGGGTGCTCATGATGCCTCTCAGAGAATCAAGACCATCAAAACCGGTGTGCAATCTCAGGTGGGCTTAATGATTGGCGCATTTCATGCACACATCGGGTTGTTTGTATACCATGAAGTAAGGGTTATCCGATTATCCACCACTCAGGGGTTACGAACCCAGTGAACCCCATGACTGTGCTGTCGACAGGGCTTGGCCAATGAACTACACACCGACCTTGCTTCAGTTGGGAGCCCCTGGAAGGTCCATCTGCACTTCAGGTGCCTGCGGGCCCCCTGGGTTGCCATTGCCCCTCAGACCATTGCGGTTAATACACAGGACAGAGGAATTCAGTTGAATGAGAGGTTTGACCCAATGGTTCAAAGTCCCGAAGTGTGTGCCAGTGTGCCATCCTCCAATTCTTTCTGTTTGAAGTTTAACACATGTCCTTACCTCGGAGAAACGGTCAGGCTCTGAGGATTTATGATTTGATGTGGCAATGGTCCGGCCTTCTGGAGGTAGGGGATTGAGTGGAAAAAACCTGCTGTAAGGTGCTCAAGCCACAAGATGGGTTGATGCAAGGGTCGACATTTGGGCTTAAAAACTCGTTCGCCCTGGGTACTCCTACTACTGTATCTCCAACTCTTTTTGTATTTCAGATATACGTTGATCTATAACGTTAGTCTACTCGTTGGTAGGCCACAAAAATATGCATTGAATTGACTTGAGTCAGATTCAATTCCCATTGAACAGGTTTTTTATGGTTTTTCATTTTTTCACAGACGCACGGCTTGGTGTCAACTCCTTCGGAGATTGTGACTTCCAATGGCTCGCGGGGCAGCAAGCCAAGCCATGAACATGTGGAGAGGCCTGGTGCGATGTCTGGCTGCCTGCATCGTTGCGTGGTTTGGGGCTTGTTTTGCTGTACCGCGTAGCGATGGTAATTTTTTTCAGACGGAACCAACCGAGTTCCCTTCTCGGCCCCAAACAAGGGCCGTCAGAGCACCCGGACCACTCAAAAAGTTTTTCATTCCACGGGAGGACGACCGCTTTTTAAGGCCTTTCTGGTTGTGTCAGGCGCTTGCTTCCTATGATTCTGCGCGCAGATCCCCAGATGCTGCGTTAGTGACGAAAAAAATCCAGAACCTGATCTTTTCTTAGGAGGGCCCTCACAGGGCCTGAAGAGATTGAGTGAGCTTGGAGTGAATAAATGTAACTTTCCACAGTGGGACCAGTATATGGTTGCAAAGCTCTATTCCGAGAGTTGGGTTAGTTTCAGCAAGTCAAGAGCAAGCTATGCAAGACACGATGCTGTAGGAGCAGGCAGCGAGTTGATGGCAGCGTGCCAAGCTGCTCTTGGCGACGATATCTACCTTGAAGAAGTGGGGTCTCTAAGAAGAGGGACCGCTTCTTTCCGTGATTGTGACGTGGACCTTCAGATCAGGAGGATTGAGCAGGCAGATAACTTCACAGATAGTGACAAGCTTCGACTAAAACAGTTGCTGCAGGACTCGAGCTGCGTTGAAGGGCCTGTCAGTGTCGGAAGAAAAGCCATCACTTTCAAATTGAACTGTGGAATTTCTGTCGACCTTGTTCTTTGGACACCCCAGGACGAGGATTTTCCAAACCTTCGTGAAGGGAAGGATGCTCAAAAGAATTTCGAACGTATCCACGCATTTTTAGAGCAAACGCCTGCTGCCAGAGATGCTATCATTGTAATCAAAACACTTTTCCCGAAGTTGCGACCAAAAGGCCTACTGGATGCAATCGCATGGCGCCTTTGGAAGAATTTTGCGAGGACGCCCCACGATTTGAATCAAGAGGAGGATTGGTTTATGTTTTTGCTCTATGTCGTGGATGCGCTGCAGAACTGGGAGAGGTCATTCGGAAGCGATCTGAAGCATGATTTGCGCATGCTGCCAGCGAGGAAGAGGAAGGAACACATCCAGAGCTTCGCGAGGTTTCAGCAGATGACATTTATGGATTGGGCTGTTCTTGTCTTTGCCCCATTAGATGGAAGAAGTGTACCAGATGATATGAATGACTGTGAGGGTGTCCTCAAGATTGTGGAACAGACTATTTTTCCCCAAGTTTTCTTGCCCCGACTGATGTGCAGGGCGCAGTCAAAACGTATGCTCTTTGTCAGCAGCCGTGGCGAACCTCAGCGCGAACCTGAACTCAGATTTTTCTTTCCATCTTGTTCTTCTTGGCGATGTTTTTTGGACCCGGCCAGATTGAGGATGTGTAGACTAGGCAGCCCCTTCATCGGACCAATGCTCCCTTCGTGGATCATACATCTCCATCAGCAAACGAAGAACTGGCTCAATCCGAGGCAGTGGGAGCGACGTAATGAGAGGTACCAAAAATTGCCGCTCCCCACATCTTGTGAAATGGGTGGTTTTGACATGTTTTGACTATATAACATGACTTGAATGTTGGACAGATGTGGAGGATTGTGGCGGTACCCGGTATTTTTGAACATTGCTCTACCGGCAGAGCAAATAGCACTTCATGGCATGTCATGTCAGAGACTTCGCAATGTGCCATGCAGTTGCCTTGCAGTTGCCTGGTTCGTTTTTCTTGGGATCCAAGATCCACATTTACTTTTACTATATATCATTAATTATTTGGCGCCCGGGATCCGGAATCTGAAAGGAAGGAAAGGGGGCGCAATATCATCCATCCTGGTACACGGTATATACCCATATATACCATTATATACCCCTATTATCCCCTATTAGTGAATCCTGACATCCTCCAGTAGTCACACATGGCAATGGACAATTCACCATTTCTGGGTGATTGTGCCACATTTTGCCCCTTTTTTTCACATAAGATGACCATTTCGCATGCGGATTTCCCAGCCACAGCCATGATGACACTGAAGGGTTTAGGCCAGTTCCAAGGTGGGCGACACCGGACAGCCATTCGCTTCCAAGGTGTTGGCCCTTGAATGCCAATGTGCAGCCAGCCTATTGCAAGCCACTCGTCCTGGAAGATGGGGCCATGGGCCACCGGAAGGGCCATGTACACCGGCCTTCTGGATTCCTCGGGCACACAGCGAAGATTGGCACAAACATTTAAGCACAAGTGAAGTGCTTAACACTTTAATTACTTGCATTTATGTTTGTGCCAATGTTTGCTGGTAATTTTATATATGATATATATATGCTTTGGAAGATGGCCCATTTAGTTCGATTATGTTCTCATTTACTTTTAAAAATGCTGATTTTCCATACCTATATTGCCAGAGGTTATGAGTCTTCATTGCGCGCCAAGAGTTTGTAATCAGATAAGATAGACAAGCACATACGCTGCCACAGTTCATCTTTGTCATCCCTGATGCTGAGGTCGCATCCACCGGTGACATTGGAGAAATCCACACATGCAGGGTACGGGTCCCAAGAATATCGCTCCATCCGCGCATCTTTGACTCAGGGACGAGAGTTGCGACGTGCCTGCGTGTGAAAGTAGAGTCTGATGAATTGGGGGAATCCAATCATCGAATCCAACGTTAACTTCTTATTTGGCCCTTCAATGGTTGGTTGTAGATGGAGGAGCGATTGAGTATCCTCTGACAATCCAACCTGGCGCATAATCCACGACTCAAAAAAGCATCCGTTTAGAGGTGATGTTCCAACATGTGCACCCGCAATCAAACATAGCAATCCAAAATCATTTGAAATTTCTAGATGATTTTCCCATCATCGCCATTTATATTATTATATATAAGGATTTTCAATGTTTATTTTTTCGGCATTTTCCATTTTATTGTTGGATCACCATTTTGGGCAAGGTTCAACGCCATCGACTTAGGCGATGTCAAACCTTACACCTGGTGGATCTGCCGGAAGCAGAGCTGGGACGCCGATTGGAGATTGGGGCATCCCGTGGCGTCCCATTAAACCCCATGGTGTCCCATGAAAAACCATAGCTATGGTCAATACTCATGGTTAATAACCATTAAAAATAATAGGGGCTAGTCATCCAATATGGTGATTTAATGGGATTTATTTCATAAGCATGATTTTTAAGGATCCAATTTTTTTGGATGGGATGACCAGAAAAAGCATTTTTAGTGAGTATTGACCATGGCTCATATAGCCTCCACTAAATTAAAATAGACCCCGGCAGATAGGGGTTGGAAGATGAGTGAAACCACTAGAACATGCTTATTTTTCGGGGTCCATGGTAATTTACCAGAAGGTAATTCCCATTCATCACCATTGCTCACCATTAAATCACCATTCAATCACCGTTTATGATTGGGATATTACATGGTATTACCCCATGTTTAGACACGCCCAGCTTTGCCTCGCGGCTCGGTGGGCAGTGACTGCAGGTCCTGTGGCCAGAACTTTATGATTGGGATATTACATGGTATTACCCCATGTTTAGACACGCCCAGCTTTGCCTCGCGGCTCGGTGGGCAGTGACTGCAGGTCCTGTGGCCAGAACTGTGCTGGAAACCTACTTTGCCACAGCCTTGGTGTGGCTCAAAAGGGGCACTTGAGACTGGGAACCATGGCCTGAAAGAGAAACTATTCAGTCATTTTGAAGCTGAACATAGCTGAACACTGACTTGGATATACTTGGATGTTTTAATCTTGTATAGTGGGTTGCGAGGTACATCATGTTTCCATATGTTTCTCATCATTTTTCCTCAAACTGGTGGTCTCGGATGGGTGTTTTCGATCAAGTTCACACAAGTTCACCAATGACATTCATCAAAATGGTGCAATTCTCATTTGCTTTCACATATTTTGGCCCATTCTACCATGCCTGGAAATCCCAAACTGGATTCCAATGACCTGTGCTCAGGTTCCAGCTGGCAGGAGAGGTCCGAGGTGCGAATCATTGCGGGATCTATTCATTAAGTCATTACGGTATTCAATATTAAGAGGGTGGGATCACGAAGTCATTCAATTCACCCCAAAACTGTAAGGGTGACTGGTCAAGGGTTGATGTGGTCTGGTATTTTTTGGACCATGCATGCACCCCAGCAACTGATCATGGAGCCCAAACGTGGCAAACATTAACTTTAAGGCGCATTTGTGCGGCCATCCCTCTTCATGTAAGAGCTGGCATCACACTTTTGCATACAAGCCTCAGTTTGAGAAAGCCCTTGCAACTTGACGTAAGATCTCAACACCATTGGGCAATTACACTGGTACATTTTTTCATCCTCTGTTTTGTTTGTGTTCGTTCGCCCACACAGACAGAGTCACAACGATCCCTGGCTTTAGATCGTTTGGGGTATGGTTGGAACCATCAAACATGTTCAACAGAACAGGGGAGGAGAGGCCTCAGCTGCTACCAAGGACCTGGCTGCGTGGAAAGGGCGGGTTGGCTGGAGAACACATCAAAGTCCTGGAACGCAATTTTTGCTCATTCCCACTTGGCTTTTTTGGGGGGCTGAAGGATTTCAAAGTTGCAATCAATCTATCCCTGGTCTAGCCGTGCATCGCCACCATCATCAGCCTCGCTCTTCCAGGACTTGGTGAAGCTTGTTTTGGGTCGGAGGGGCCCGAAGTAGTTGATGCGGGTCGGCTTCAACATGGGCAGTACCGAGTTCCGTGGCCGGGAATTGGTTTGCTACAAAGTCCCGGAAGGTGAGATGAGGGTCAGGTATGGTGAGCCACAAACCTTCTCACTTATATCAAGTCTTCAAGTCATGGGTGCTGGCAGGAGCCCCGGCCATATAATATAAGCACCATAAAGGCATCTTAGCTTCTTTACTGCCAAACTACCGAATCCGTCGTAACCCAGCCGGGGCTTCAGGTCATTGCGGAGTTGAAAGGGGTGCAGCTCATGGGTCCTGGACCCAAGGGGCAGGGTGGCAGGAGGCTGCGCCTGCTGGTGGCCAAGGGGTTTTGAACATTATCAAACATACCCATAGGATCCATGTATGCTATATATGGTCGCATTTACCATCAATATACCCCCAATGTTAGCATATATAGCATAGATGGATCCTATGGGATATAACATATGGTTTATTTTAGGATTCAGCATGCGCATGTAGTTCTTTGCATTTCTTGAACTACTGTAACTCGTTGCTGGTTTCAAATTCTTTTGTTTGCCGGTCCTTTCCTCAGATGATTCCCCACGATTAGCCCCAATGCGCCGGCCCAGCGCTGTATGAGGCTTGTCCTTTGGCTTTGCTGCTGGGTCACAACAGGAGCAGGCCCTCAGCCCAGGGTTTGAGTCCAGAACCTTGGGATGAACACCAGGCCACAATGCCAGGGGCTTTTTAAATTTCGATCTTCGGCAACCCAAAGGTATTTTTACATCTTTGTGGCATTGAGTTGGGGGCCATGTACTTAGCCGGTCACTCATGTCAGCCTCGTCCACGCCAGCCGGTCACCCATTCCTCTTGCACAGGCCATCAAACGCTGCCGTGATATTTGCCTTTCTCTGCTGCCCTGCCAGGTGCTGTGGAAAATGCCAATCTTTAAGTACTTATAAATTTCAAGTTGGTTTTCAACAACGATATGTAGTAGATAGACAACCCCACTTGTAGAATTTCTGTCTATGGGTTCCACTTGGTATGACGGTGTTTAAACAGCCTCCTATTAGATATTAAATTCCACCAGATCACCTGCTTGGAAGACATGCTAGGCCTGGCAGTACTCCAGCGAAGCCGGCTGCTACCTGGAGAATTCATTCATCCAAGCCATGCCATACCCCCCAGTGGTGCAGAAGGGAAGCAGCTTCGCCCATACGGCTGTGGCGGGCGAATATCTGCAACGTCTTTGCAGTGGATATCTCAGCAGAGTTCGAGGGGATGCGCAAGATGCGGAAGTGAAAAAGCAAGCTGCCATGATGGTGGTACCTTGCTATCTGCTTGGAGAGAGGGAAATGGTTCAGGAACTCTTAGAGCTAGCCATTCAAGCCAAAATTTGGGCATAGTATTGTCTTAATTGTCCTAAATCTGGGACAACAATTCTGCAGGTCCAGTCTTAAAAACAACTTGAGTGTATGGTATTTTATGGTATTTTTGACTCAATGGGTTCAGCAAGCATCAGCTAAATCACATCACCTCAGGCATATGATGACAAGGAGACGTCTCCGCAGAAATCTGAAGGTGCTCCGGTCCCAGTGGTGGTGCCTAGCAGCGCACCAGCAGAAGAGTCAAGTTCCACTGATTTGGATTAGCAAACTTTGTATTTTAGGGGCGCATTTGCTACGGCATAGGTTGCATGAAATGATGCAACCCTAGAAGCCCTACGAGCTTGGAGTGATTGGACATGATTGGACTCTACACTACGTAATCAATATTGATTAGATTTAAGTAATATGTTGCTCCGTTTGGTGCTTGGACCTCCATTTCATTCCATTTCCCTTCACAATTCAGAACGCAATAAGTTCAGCACCTTCAGGTCGTCCACAGGAGTCTTCGGCTGTGCCGGTTTCCCCATCCACTGATGCGATGCTTCCGCCCACTCTTCCACCAGCCACAGGGGCAGCTGCTCCACCAGCCACAGGGGAAGCTGCATCTGCAACGGCAGCTGCAGGTATTGCAGTGACACCACCATCACCCGCAGGCGCCCCAAATCTGGCCCCGCAACCCATGTCGGTGCCTACCGTGGCACCACTGAAGCCAGCTCCGGTGGCCACCCTGGCACCGGTTCCCACACTGGCACCTGTGGCAACTGTGGCACCAGCAGGGCCAGCAGGGCTGCCTTTAACGCCTCTGCTTCCAGTGGCCAGTGCGGGCCCCTTGCGGTTTCGAGAGGGCGCTGACGCCAAGCCGGTGCCACAAAGCGGTGGCGCTGCAGCAGAGCTGCAGGGAGGTCATGGAAGGAGGTCTATCTCGGACTGGCTGGTGGTGAGTGGCTCGGAATGGTTTTCAGAGATGGCTAATGAGAAGAAAAGTCCCCAGATAGAAGGCAATGCTAATAGAGAATATTAAGACTATGCGATACTCATGAGATAGTGGGATGAACTTCCAATACGGATTTGAGGGCTATTTGATGTCAAATCAATCCAAATCAGGTTTGCCCTCTGGTAATCACACATGGCTTGCTGGAAAATCCACCATTTAGATCCATTTAGTGATGATATTCCCATTAAAGCTCCAGTTAGTTCGGGGATTTCTGAGCCAGCGAATATGGGTCAAAAACATAGGCCTAAGCCGGAGGTGGCTGGTAATTGGCCCGGTAATCTCCATGTTGATGCGATGAAAGATGATAAAACTGGAAAACTTGGAGCATATTTTAACAATTAATTGCATTTTGCGATATGATTTTCCAGGGGTCATTAAATGTCCCCATTGAACATCACCCAACCATTAGGTATATGGTCTATAATGGCTACTACGAGGTGATGTCCAATATACCCAAAATGGGACAGTTACCAACCCCTGTTTTCAACCAGTTCAATGTGTTATAATTCATTGCCCAGTTCGCCATTGTTCAAGTTCCTGAGGCATGGGAGTCTTTGGCTTGGTCATGGTGTGCATTGCAGCCCACTTCCTTCGGAGCAACGGGTCCAGACGGAAGGGCGTGAGTGAATCTGACAGCTCTGACCAGGAATCGTTTCTGCCCAATTGAGCAATGTTCACAACCCCTGTTGGTTTTTATGATTATCCTACCCAATATATCGGGGATTATAACAATCCAATAGGGGGATCCCTATTGACCAACCAGTATAATGGAATAACGGGGTTTTTGAACACTGCTCAATTGAAGGAGGCCTGGGCATTTGGTGAACTCGCGTTTGAACCAAGGATGATATTAGGAGCAGTGGTCCCAGACATTAGACATTGTTCAGAAGCTTTCATAATATTGCCCCAAATAGATGGAACAACAATGGATGAACAAACACACACACAAGAACTTATACAATATCAGTTTATATCACTTTGGTACTACCTGGGGATGGATATTTTCTACCAGAAAATGCAGGGTTGATCAGGTTTGCCAAGAGTTAGCCTGAGTTCACCGGCCTTCACTGTGTGTGAAATGCCGGGCTCTGAGGCCCTGCCGCAGGGAATCTGTCAGGTCCGACAGCCTGAAGGTCTCACAAAAAGAATCAGCATGTACCGTGTGATTTCCACATGAACTAGATGAAGTTCCTACAGTCGAGACACCAAAATTTTGCACGATGTCATAGCCTAGGGCACAGATGATCACAGATGCTAGATTCCAACTTGTGGGTCTTCAACACTGCAATGGAGAATCTTTTCCATCGCAAAGTGAGACGATGGATATGTCTTCAAACAATTTAAAACATCTTAAGTGCATTTAAATGCATTTACATGCCATTCTAGTTGGTGGTTGAGCCATTTCAATCCAATTTTTATATAATCCCTTCATCTCTGCAGCTGGTTCTTAAACATTTTGAATTGTTTAAATCATGACAGGCCCCTTGTCTACGGCTTTTTGACCCAGGATTTCGATACTGAACGCTTTGCTGATGCACCCTTCAGTTTCTCAGAATTGGATGATGGGACAACGTACAGGAACCCCAATAGCTAAGATCAAAAACATTCAAAAACCTGGTTTTCATAATCATATGTTTTCATATGTTTTCCTGTATGTAGATTGTTCCTTGAACCATTCCATTAAATTCAAACTTGTCACGAAGCTTCATACCACCAAACCAGCATCTTTATGCCCAATTTGGTCGGGCCTATGCAGCCGACTGGCAGTGCCAATGTTGCCGAAAATCAAGCGCCCTGAGAGGTACCAACTGAGAAGCCCAACATCCAAGGGCGTCCAAGGGGTTCCAGTTTGATTCCAAGATATTCTAAGACATTTGGAGCATTGTAGTATGTATTACGCCATGTGATTCACTGCACCCAATTTTACCATTTGCGAATCATACTGTACCATGTGGAACTTTATTAATTAGTCTGGTAATTTAACATTGCTATTGAAAATGGCCATAGAAATAGTGGATTTTCCCATAAAAAATAGTGATTTTCCATAGGTATGTTAGTCATTACCAGAGGGTAATTAGTCTGGGTTTTACCACATTCAGATTTTGGATCATGAGATCGATCCCGAGATTCACCTCAGGGCTTTCCACAAAGCAGTGCATATGGAAGCAAAGCAGCTGTGGGCTTTGATCTCAGTTGGGTCTTGAAGAGACATGAAGTCTACGGGCAGGAAATCAGAGGGTTTGAATAGTTTGATGATGTTTGATGTTTTCCCATTATATCCCCATTCATGTCATGTTTTAGCCTGGTCATTTTTCCCAGTCTTAGTCAAGGCCAGCCAGCAGTGCACCTGCGCTGTGCCGAGGATGCTGGGGCATACACCAGTGCAAGCAAAGGCAGCCCATCCTCACCAGGCACGCCCGGCAGAATATGAAGATCAACTTTCGAAGTTAAGTCGAAGTTAATCAAAGGAATGCGATGTCATTTTATCATATTTTATCTCATTTCATGTCCACGTTTTTCCAATGATGGGCATATATGTCAATGGAAGCTCTCCTGTGATTCAGCTGTGGCACGTTGTGGCAGGTAGTCACGAGATCACCTTCAATGCAAGAGATGACAAGGTGCCCCCTTCGCTCGCCCCGGGGAGCGCAGAAGGGATGGCATGGGTCCTGGACTCGCAGGTGGAAAGGTACATTGCGGCCGCGATGATACTGGATGACTTATGTACATGATACACGGTCAGCACCGAACTGCTCCACCCAATGCGTCAATCTACACAAATAGATGTATATATATATATATAATCCTCCTTGGAAAAATCTCTATAAAATAGATCACCTGGGGGTACGATTCTATAGAGATGAGGCTGGTAGGCCAGTGTTTACTATAGAATGGTACCTGGATTGCGCCCATC